>Ga0194133_10001101_pt1 | contig 50381 bp, 41 predicted proteins | sample TA2KigOf40mmetaG_FD_155448 | JGI IMG/M metagenome (GOLD analysis project Ga0194133, IMG submission 155448) | Freshwater microbial communities from Lake Tanganyika, Tanzania - TA2015055 Kigoma Offshore 40m | ecosystem: Environmental > Aquatic > Freshwater > Lake | place: Tanzania: Lake...
GCCGATCGACCTCGACGCCCAGCAACAGATGCATCAACTGGCACCTCAGCTACTGAATTCTCAACACAACGATTTGTAGATGGCCGGACCGATATTTTTAGCGACCAATCAGATTCATTTAGATCCGCGCGACGAACTGTAGCTCCTGCAGACGCTGCAGAAGAAGTAGTCCGCGATGGCATAACTGAAGGCTCAAAACCCAAACCAGTCATTGCCCCTGTAGCACCCGAATCCCCAACAAGCACATCTGCGAGTAGTTCAGACGAAGATGCTTCACCACGTTGGTTATCACGTGGTTCAACTAATGATGATTTGCAAACAAGCGACAGAAGGCTTGCCTCAACTGTAGTGGATGATGAAGGCAGAACCCCACCGCCCGTACCAAGCGTAAGAACAACCCCTCCCGTAAAAAACTCAGTACGATTAACTATTCCAGCACTCCCACGCGATCGAGAACGATTCGGATTTGCGCAAACTCAAATGAACGATTCTAATCTTCAAAAAGACATAAGCGCAGGAAAACAATCTTTCCCCGCACCTTCATCAGAAAGAAAAGAGTCAAGACCTCCTCGCGTGCCATATCCTCTGGCGCCTGCTCTACCACCTCCGCCACCGCAACCAGCTCCGGTCAGAAGAACGCTCACAACACAAATGCAAGAAAAGGCCACATTGAACCCATTACGCAGAGGCCCAAGAAGACAAAAACTACAAGATGTTAGTTCGTACCCAGTCTTAAAGAGTTCTGACTCGATACAATTCAGTAATCCTATGCTTGGCGCAAGAGCAACACCAGTCGTTACTCCTGCAGCTGATGTAACTGCCGAAAAATCATCGTCCTTAAGTGTTCTTGAACGAGCTCGTCGATTTGGAAGAACCATAACCCCAAGAGCGCAAAAGTTAGCAAAACCGAAAGTAGAAGTAACAACACCAAACCCACTTTTCAGCACAGAAGGGACTTCAGTCGAAAGAAAACATACTACTGGTTTAAACGCATATAAATCAAAAAGAATACAGCCTGTAAGACGAGCCCCTCGGTCATAGTCGGATAGACTCTTTTCAAAAAAGCCTTTAGAGTAAAAAGATAAAAAACATTTATTCTAAAGGCTTTTTTTATGAATTTACTACTTTTTTTTGATGTAATCGATTTTTTAAAACGAATTATCCAAGGGCCCCTGCTCTATCCGCTTTTTTATAGCGACCTTATTTCCATTTTTGCCATTTTTTCTTGCCCCGGCATTATTTCCAGCTACGATCATTCACTTCTAAAAATCCCTGCTATCTGTGCCGCAGTTTGTATTGCGCTCTTTGTGTATCAAATTTCTACTCAAACACTGGTAACTAATGGCATTTTTGAACAACCAACAGAAGAAATGCAAAAAGCTATCACGAAAGTAGTTAGCTCCGAAGGAATCACAAAATTTACGGTTACTCATGTGACCAATTTCAATAGTCCAGAACTTATTGTTGGACGTTTTCATGAACCGTTTGAAATCTATTTTTCGTCCCATTTTGAAACTCCAGAGCTTTTTGCACTAATCCCATTCTTCTTAAAAACAAACTTAAAAGTCATGCAAAAAACAATTTTCACAAGCCTTGTTCATGCAATTTCTTTGTTTTTCCTTGTTGTTAGTTTTTTTGTTGGAAAAAGTTTTTTACTCACTCAAGCGTTGCACCCCGTTGCTTTTTGGACCTTGTACCTTTTGTTAGTTCAATGTTCTGTCATGACTCGACGCTTTGTAATCGCATTTTTTAACAAACAAGTTATTTTTTCAAGCGATATTGCAACCGCACGCGAAATAGGCGCTCAAGAAGCAATTACCGCTCTTGAAAACTTTAATCAAGCAACATCAAACGATCTTAATTTAAAACAATTTAAATCTTGGGAACTTTTTTCTCCCAAATTTTCTGATCGCATTTCTCGTATCAAGCAGGCATTTAACATAAACTAAAATGAACTTTTTTGAGAAACTCGGTCTTTTTATCATTGGACCATATTACCCCAAATTATTTAATTTTTATGGTGAATGGTTATGGATGTTTTTATTCTTCTTTCCGCTAGATCTTCAAACAATCCTCATTTTGGTTGCAATCCATGTTGCGCTTAACTTGTATCAACTGCAGACTCAAGAACCTATTTTAAACGCAACATTTGGGACCATGCCAGAAGAAATCATTTCTGCAATCACCGAAAAAGCCTCACGTGATTGCATTACAAAACACACTTCATTGTATGTTACAAATTATCCGTCGATTAATGCTTTTTGCGCGAGAAACCTGAATAATTGCAAAATTATTATTTCACACCATTGGTTTGAGTCTGATGAAAAAAAACAATATTTAAATGCTATCCTTGAACACGAATTTGGACATGCACGAGAGCACCACAATTTAAAAGCATTTATAATAAATTCATTTCTTTTTACCGCAGGAATAACCTGTTGCTATCTTTCAACACTTTTTATCGAACCAACGCAAGATACAACTACCTATTTTTTGCTCTTTAATTTTATCATTTTTAGAATAACCACTTTTTTGCAAACATGGTACACGCAACACAACGAATACCAAGCTGATGCTCAAGCTCTTAGCCACATCTCCCCACAGGAAATGATTTCTGCCCTTCTCTTTTTAAAAGCAAATTCTGCCTCAGAACAAATACGTGAAAACCAGCCCTCTTGGATAGGAACGCACCCTAAAATTTCCGATCGAATCAAAGCTATCGAAAAAATTTCACAAAAGAATACAGACATCTTATAAAAGTCGTGGTATAAACCTTCAAACACGATTTTTATATCCTTAAAATCTATGCTAAATCTGTATCTTGCTTCATCCTCTCTCACTCGACAACAACTGTTAAAAGACGCTGACTTTTCATTCGAGCTGCTTTCGACCAATCTTCAACACGAAGAACCGTTTAATCCAGAAAAAAGCCTTAAAGAAAATGTTTCAACCGCAGCCTTATTCAAAGCTGTTGCCACAGAATTGCCATCTCTTTTTAGCACAGAAGAAAAAACAATTTTCGTTATTTCTGCAGACACATTAATTGCCGAACAACAAGGAAACATACTCAAAAAACCTAAAAATCTCGCCGAAGGCCACGAACAACTCAAAAAACTTCGCGCAGGACCTTGCGTTATCGGAACAGCATTTATTGTTCAAAAGTTCAAGCGATCTTCTCATACCTGGATTCTTGCGCAGCAAATACAAAAATACAACGAAAGCGTTGCCGAATTTTACGTCCCAGAAAATGAAGTGGATAGCTATTTCGAACAAATGCCATATTCTCTTCACGCCTGTGGATCAGGAATCATCGAAGGATATGGTGCTCAATTTTTAAAATCTTTTTCAGGCTCATATTCGGGCGCGCTCGGACTGCCTGTCTTTGAAGTTAAAGAAACATTAATTGAACTTGGATACATAAAAACCTAAAGTTATTTTTCACAAACTGTTCTGCGCGGCGCAAAAAGCAACTAGCATGATTTTGACAGCATGAATGATTCATGAAGGTGTTTGCATGTTTGTCTCTTTTCTATTCCTGTTTTTGAGCAGTATTTCATGGTGCGCAGCCGACTCATGGACGCATAACTATTCACGTGATTATCTTTCTCCTGGCCATCGCATTATTTTGCAGCCGCCGCCGCAACCGCCATCGTTTTTTTCGAGTGGTCAGTTTTCAATTCAGACATATCAATCAAAGATCTATCACGAACCAATATTTTTTTACACACAGCCAACGGTTGTTCCCGCCCATCGCCAACTGAGCGCTCAGGAACGCGCAGAAAATGAAGATTGTGATCTTAAAAGTCAGTGCTCTCGTGCCGTTTGCAACATGCAAAGCTCAGTTCGCTCACAGGTTGCAAAAAACAGACTATTATTTCCCTTCAGTCCTGAGCACTGGACGCACGATCCTGATAATTGGGATGGCGTTTCTCATATGCGTGAAATCAATTTTCATCCCTATGCAGTGTATCAACTAGACACCCAAAACATCTCGCCGTTAGCAGTAGCTCAAGATGTTGCCGCAAAACAATATACTGTTTTTCATCGCAAGCCATCACTGCGATTTATCGCCAATCAAAAAGCTGATTTTTGTGCCATTTTCGATCCGCAGGCAAACCGTGTGCTCTATGTCATCAAAGGATACGACACCTACTGTTCATACAATTTTGAAAACGAGCAAGCGTTTGAAGCTGAAAAATATGCGATTATCGACCTGAAAAATCAGAATTTTTGCCGCGCAACATTTAATAGTTTTTCGCCGGAGATGCGTGACGATCTTGACGCAGAGTTGCAATCGTTGGATGCGTTACCAACAAGTTGGGACGAAGAAAAACTGCACGATGTTCTGTCTACTTCAACTCGCTTGAGCCCCTACACATATCCGCACGATTCGTTTCGCTATTCCTGTCGGTCACGATATGTAATCGCAAAATATGGACTTAATCCCCGACATATTTCTGCGCTCATTGCAGAACGCATAACACAAAATTGCGCCATTCCACTTGCAGGATCGAAAAATTTTTTGTGTGTCGATTTGTCAGAAGATTTTTTAGCAATTCTACTCCCAGCTGAACAAAAAATTATCACGATTTTCCCCTGCAGATCAAAATCTTTGCGCGATCCACCAACACACTCTCCCGATGATGTTAGGCCCATGCTGTACGCAACTCGCATTGTTTCGCATGAAGAACTGTTGCCTGCGCAAACAGAGACACCAGAAGTGTGTCTTGGAAAAACGTACCTGCATATTTCATTACATGATGAGAATTGTGCTGCGCACAAAGCAGTTGAATTTATTGATCATACGCCGCAATCAACGAACCTAACACACCCGCAAATTTTGGCCTATGCACTGAAAGAGCGCTATTACTGCATGAAGATCAAGCAAGATATGAACTATGCAAACGAGCTTGCCGAATGCCGACAAAAATTTAACAACATTCCCGACAAAATCAGACAACAAATTATTTGCCAGTCAGAATCGGCGGATCTTGCCAGCACCGCTAAAGCGCTTGCCAATCTTTCGGGCGAGACCGATCGCTACGCCGCTTACTTTCGCGGTTATTTCTTTCTGCCGCAACCGATTTATCAGATGCTTGTGCTTCAATTAGCGCCCAGCTTAATTGTGAACCAAATTGCGGCTGCGGTTGCCGCCGGAAGCCTGGTTCCTCTCGTTGGAATCCCTGCCTTTTCGACTGTGGTGGTGCAAGTTAGGCTGCTTGCGATCGTCAACTTGACCACATCGATTGTGCATGGATTGTTAACTGTTGCGGATACTTTTTTGGGCTTAAGTCCAACACCAACACACAATGATCCTGCAGAACTCTATAAATCGGTTACCATCCCGCAGGGAACTGACACCAGCATGTTTCGGCTTTCGCCACAAAAGGAGAAAAATATTCCACTTTCCGGACCTGGACTCGGGCAAAGCGATTCAACCGTATCTTTACCCTCAAAAACTGGTTTTGGTGGCGCTGTCAGCAAATTTCCCGGTGCTGATGAATTTTCAAAATATAATGCTCCAAACAGACATTCTGATACTTCAATAATCGATTTACCATCACCAAATAAGTCTAAATTTTTCGATAAAATCCTCCGCAAGCCACTTAATTTTCTTAAAAACAAACTATCTTCTCCTTTCATAAAAAAAGCTCTCATTCTCGGCGGAAGTACAATCGGCGGAACCATTGTCACAGCAATAATCGACCACTATGCCACAAAGACCTATCACTATCTCAGGCCGATTGTTGATGACTTGCTGCACGGCACCAGCGAAGTTGGCATGTACTGCTCGCAAGTCAGCGGTTTTTCTCCCGATAACACAATCGCTTTTATCCGTGAAAACAGCCCCAACAAAGAAGAAATCATTTCGCAGGCCAAGAAATTAAAATCATTAATCTTAAACATCGATACGCGCAGCATCAATCGCGATATGACACCAATAAGTTTTGAAAATGTAGAACAAACGAGAGACAAACTTATGCATTTTATTAATGGATCACATAAACTTGGGCATGACCATGGACTTGATAAAATTTTTCCAGGTAAAAACTGGGAACAAATAAAAGCCGTTGTCAGAGAAATTATCGAGGGAGGTAAAGATTGTCTGCCCAAAAATGGACATTCTGCAAAATATGCCTATATCAATAATATTCCTGTGTTAGTTAGATATATTGTTAATGATTTAAAGCAATATGAAATTAGTGGCTTTTTTATTGCAAAAGCATCTCATATAACAAAATATTTCCCTTCGGGAGGAATAAAATAATGGATATCAAACTTCTATGTCGATCATACATCGAAAAAGGCTTATTTAAAAAATATCTTGAGACATCTGCTATGTTGCCAAAAAATGATATTGGCTATAATGTCCCTTATTCGCTACCTTTTTACCTTAGAAATAGCACCTCCTGCGCGCATGGACTTGTAAATTTCCTCAATTTTTTAGAAGAAACACCTGTTTCGCTTAAAAATTTACGCATGTCTCATGATATTTCATTTCCACACTTTCCCTACTCCTCGTCGGGAACATTTTATTATTTTTTGCGGGATGCAGAATTATTTCCTGATCAAGCAGCATCAATTGGAGGAGTCTTTGAAAATGATCCAGTTGCATGGATAGAGTTAACAAGCCAAGAACAATATGAATTTGCACAAGTAATACTTGAATATCAACCAGAAGAACTCTGTTCTACTCGTTTAATAGAATGGCTCAAGGACGAAGGGTTTAATAATCCCTCTACTTACGCACAACGCGCTGCAGAGCTGATATCAAAAGACAAAGCTGCAGCGTTCAAAGAATTTGTTATGCACGGCCGCTTTATCGAATCGCAATTACTTTTTTGGCAATTTCCGGAAGAAAAAATGGCAGAGATTCTGCGCGAACTTGCACTTCAGGAGCAATGCATTACAACTTACGATTATGTTTGGTTTCTTATGAAAAAAAAGAGCGAAACCGCAGCTCGGCACCTGCTTCTTGCAGATCTTACAAAAAGTATCTTTGGGCGAACAGATATTCCCGAACCAAAAACCATGGAAGAGGTTGGCGATTTTATTAGCGCTCAAAAAGGCTGGCAGGAGCTCATGTTTTTCCACATTTCACGCGCGGCAGAACTCGAGCCAGAAACTATTGAATTGCAAGAAAAACTCCTTAAAATGTATCCAGCGGTTCCAGAAAGCTTTGATGCGCAAGAAACAATTTTACTGGCGCAGCGTGTACTTGCTGCAAAACCAGAAAGTGTCGTTGCACATGACGTTTTAAATTCTCTTCAAAAAAACAGGTAAAAAATTAAAAAAGGCCGTGACTAAAAAATCACGGCCCTTTTTGAAAAATTATCTAGTTCAAAACATCTTCAGAGGGAACTGTCCAGTTCGAAAGAATGTTTTTATACAACTCATTTTTAAACATTGCTTCTCTTGCTGATTGGTTCAAATCCCCACCCAACATTTCCACTGCTTCTTCTGCTCGATTGACCGAATTCCAAAAACTATGGGGATCAATAACATGCTGATCAACCTTTTTGATTGCATCACGAGTTTGGCTAGACAAGACCCCTTTTGGCTTATTAACCGGAACGCCTTCTGCTAAAATCGATTCAACATATTCAAAGAATTCTGATACTGTTTTTTCCATGGTATCTGATAGCTCTGCCGGTTTTGATGCTTGCAAATCATAAATTGCGTCAGCAACTCCACCGGATAACGCTTTCTGAATTAACTCTCTCAGCGCATGTTTGTCTTTTTTTAACAACCACCCCATAAGACAGATTAACTCAAATGAAACTGATAGATTTGTACTCATCGTATGGCTCCTTACTTGCTACTAGTTTGACGACTACTCAAAGTACGTCAAGGAAAAACCGCCCGATGCATAAAAAACGTGGCTACTGCACTTTGTACAATAACCACGTTATTTTTTTTTTACAATCTCTCTGAGATGCACGTAAGAAATTTTTATTATTTTTTACGTTTTTTCCACTTTTTAGCTTACGCTACCGCTGGAATTTCGGTTGAACCTGAAACTTCAGGAGCCACAACGTCTTCAGTTTCTGCTTGAGCAACGGTAGATTCTTGTTCCATCATCGCATAGCCAAACATTTGCTGGGTCATAGCCATCATTTCTTCATACTCTTTTGGGTTGTTTTTTTGCATATCTTGAACCCATTTTTCAGCTTCTTCTGCAAGTTTTTTACCTTCATCGCTTGACAAAAAGGCTTCAAAAGCTGCTGGATCAAAATTTTCTGGATTCATTTCATTCATATCAAAATCATTCATTGAAAGCGCTGAGGTATCAATCGAACCTTGTTCAAGAGCGGCCTGATCTTGAGCCTCTTCTTCTTGAGCCACATTCAACGCATCTACCGCATTTTCTTGTTGCGTTACCACATCTTCAACTTGCTCATTTGCAACAACCGCAAAAGAAAGCGTTAACATCGATACAAGCAAACCTGATTTTAAGTTCTTAAACATTCAACAACTCCTATCATTTTTCTACGAAAAAACTTAGCAACACACTAAATTTCTTTGTTAAGCCCAGTAAACCAAAAAAATATACACTTGTAAAAAGCAGATCTCGACTAACGCGAAATACCCCATAATCCTGTAAATTGTTGCATAATTTTACCATCAAGCTGCAAATCAAATAGTAATTCCTGTGTTTTTGAAAGGTCTTTTTTCAGAAAATCGGCTATTTCTTCTTCCGACCGAGCGGTTGTTGCAATAAAGTGAAATAAATCCTGCTCTTTGCCCAAATCTGTACCCATTGTGGATACCACAGGCGAATCCTGCTCACTTTCGGCAATTATTCCCAACCCAAGCTCCGCACACAAATCCTCCGGACCAGAAACAATTAATGCTCCCTGCTTTAAGAGCTTATGGCACCCGATACTTTGCGGTGACAAAATCGAACCAGGAACAACCCCAACTGTTCGCCCTGAATCTAAGGCATACGCTGCAGAAATCAACGCCCCGCTTTTTTCTCCCGCCTCAATAACCAACGTCATAGGAGCAATTCCAGCAATAACCCTATTTCGCGCAGGAAATGTTCCGCGCTCAGGACGCTGCTCCATAGAAAAAGGCGAAAGAAGCGTTCCTCCCGTCTTTAAAATCTCATTAAACAAAGATTTATTTCCATAGGGATACCAGTAATTTAAGCCAGACCCCAGGACGGATATAGTTGGCATTTTATGGGTCACTGAAACGCGATGAGCAGCAGCATCAACCCCCAAAGCTCCGCCACTAACAATTTTTACCCCGCAAGCAACCAGCGCAGGCAATAAATATTCAATACACGAAAGACCATACGCAGTTGCGTCACGCGCACCCACCACCGCCAATAACTGTTCTCCTGAGCCAACAGGAGCACCTAGCCGATACAAAACAACTGGAGGCGCATAAATATGCTGAAGCAGCTGTGGATATTCATCATCAAAACAACTGTCAACGACCACGCCAGCCGCTTCAACCAGTCGCAATTCGCGCTCTAGGTCAACTACCAACAATGATTTTTTAATTTTCTCTATTGTTTTTTGCGAACTAATCCCAGCATCCAAAAAAAAACGTATCGGCGCATCGATAATTTGCTGCAATGCCAATGCAAGGTCGTGCTTGCGCTGCGCATAAAAGGAAATAACTTCTGACTGATCTGAGATACCAGAAATAACAGAAAGGGCCCTGTACACAAATACAGGACCCACATTTTCTGCAAGCAGTAACTTAATCAGTAACCGCTTATATGTTTGCATATACTTTATTCTTCATCTAATTCTTCGGTGTCATCCTCAGGAAATTCGTCTTCTTCAAAAAGCTCTTCATCTCCCTCGTCCATAACATCATCTTCTACGATGGTACCCACAACAACCGGGGATGTCGAATTTGGAGCAGATTCTACAGGATTTTGAGAATTTTCATTCTCTTCTTCGAGCGACTCATCAAAAGAAGCAACAGCAAACACACGCTGCCCTTCATCAAGACGAATCAATCTTACACCCTGAGCACCACGTCTCATCGTGCGAACCTCTTGTGGAGACAAGCGAATAATTTTACCCGACTCTTCAATCAACAAAATGCTCGATTGATCTGAAACCAAGGCAACACCAATCACTTCACCGTTTCGTTTTCCAACCGGAATTGTTCGAACACCAAGTCCACCTCGGTGAGCAACTCTAAAGTCTTCAACACGAACACGTTTTCCATAACCAGCCGATGTCACAAAAAGTAAATCTTTTGCATCTGCGAGCTGAATAACTTCAAGCCCAACAACCGTAGAATTACCTCGAATACGAACACCTCTCACACCAGCAGAGTGTCTTCCCATTGGTCGCACTTCAGTTTCTTTAAATCGAATACCCTGACCTGCGCTTGTTGCCAAGACAATATCATCCGAACCGGTACTTTGAGCACAAAACGCAAGTTCATCGCCTTCATTCAAATTAATCGCATGAATACCTGTTTTTCTAACATTCGAGAACGCAACAGCTTCGGTTTTCTTAATAACCCCTTTAGAAGTTACCATAACCACATATCCTGATTGCAATTCAGCAGCACACAATAATTTTACAACCACTTCACCAGGAGTTAATGGAATCAAGTTGACAATTGCACGTCCACGAGCTGTTCTGGAAGCCTCTGGAACCTGATACACGCTCAATGTGTACACTCGTCCAAGGTTTGTAAAGAAGAGAAGATCATCATGATTTTTTGCAACAAAAACGTCTTTCAAGACATCATCTGCTTCACCAAGATCTGCAACCGCGCGCTTGCCTTTTCCACCACGATGCTGCACTGCGTAGACATCAAGAGCAACACGCTTAATGTAACCCTTACTTGTAAGCGTTACCACAACTTCATCGTTAGGAATTAAATCAATATCCTCAAACTGATCGATTGAACCTTCGATTCTGCTTCTTCGTTTATCTGCGTATGAAGATTTAATTGCTTCCAATTCATCCACAACCTCTTTAATTAAGACTTCATGGTTAGAAAGAAGCAACTCAAGGTACGCAATCACTTTACGAACTTCGGCAATCTCTGTAGTAATTTTATCGACCTCAAGCGCCGTCAAACGTTGCAAACGCATATCCAGAATTGCTTTAGCTTGAACTTCTGAAAATGCAAATGTTTTACACAAGCCTTCAGACGCATCTTGTCCAGATTTGGAAGCTCGGATAAGCGCAACAACTGCATCAATATTTTCAAGAGCTTTAATTAAGCCAATCAATAAATGCTCGCGACCTTTATTTTTATCAAGATCAAATTCTGAACGACGTCTAATAACTTCTTGGCGATGCACTAAAAACTGTTCCAACATTTCACGAAGTGTAAAAATGTGTGGCGTATTATCCAGAAGCGCCAACAACATAATTGAATGTGAAACCTGCAATGAGGTGTGCTTGAATAATTGATTCAAAACAACCTGTGGAACATCTCCACGGCGAATATCAATAACGACACGAATACCATCACGGTTAGATTCGTCTCGGATATTAGTAATACCCTCAATAACTTTTTCTTTTACTAAATCTGCAATTTTTTCGATCAACGCAGCTTTATTTACCTGATACGGAATTTCTTTAATGATCAATAAATTTTTTGATGAAGATTCTTCAATATCAACCACCGCACGAGTAACTACGTTTCCATGACCGGTTTTATAGGCTTTTACAATGCCAGATCGACCACAAATAATACCGCCTGTTGGAAAATCTGGACCAGGAACGAGTGAAAACAACTCATCATCGGTAAGATGTGGGTTTTTAAGCAAAGCTAAGCACGCATCAACAATTTCTCCCAAATTATGGGGTGGAATAGATGTTGCCATACCAACCGCAATACCATTTGATCCATTGATCAACAAATTTGGTAAACGGCTTGGCAACAATGTTGGCTCTAATTTTGATTCATCAAAGTTAGATTGAAATTGAACTGTTTGCTTATCAATATCATACAACAATTCTCGAGTAATTTTTGCCATCCGAACTTCGGTATATCGATACGCAGCAGCATTATCACCGTCGATCGAACCCCAGTTTCCCTGACCATCAAGCAATGGATATCGTTTTGAAAAATCTTGTGCCAAACCAACCATAGCCTGATAAATAGGCTCATTGCCATGTGGATGGTACGAACCAATAACTTCCCCGACAACGGTTGCAGATTTTCGATATGCTCGCTCATTGAATAACCCCAACGTATACATAGCATATAAAATTCTTCTATGAACCGGCTTTAATCCATCACGAACATCAGGCAGCGCACGACTCACAATCACAGACATTGCGTAGTCTAGAAATGAACTTTTAAGCTCTCGTTCAATTGATAACGGAAGAACAGATAACGCAGGACTTGCTTGTGATGGCTTTTTCAGCTCCTCAGACACACTCTACCCCTTCAAAAATCTTATAATTTTCATGAAATTATGAATAAAAAACACACGCATAAATAATACAATGAGAGCAACTTAAAGACAAGAATGAAGCCCGATGATACTTGATAAAAAAGCCTTACAAATCATTCATTCAAATAAAAAACGCCGTATTTAAATTAATACAAAAAACAAGTTGACACGCCTGACAATGAGTCACTAATATTTATTTCCAAAAAGATGTGAAGGTCTTCTTGTCCCATGAAACCGTTTATATTATCGCTTGCATCTATTTTGTTGTGCGCAACAACAGCTCTTCAATCTTTTTATCCTCCGCAAGGATCTCTCCCCTTAGCTTCTCGGGCTATACTTAGATCGACTCCCCATGGTCATGAATTTCTTTTTACGCGCCAAGAAGATCACTCATTCGAAATGGCAATATCACATGATTTTCTTAAAGAAGGTAAATTCCATCATCCTTATTGCTTCAAATGCGAAACATATCTTGCTTGCGGAGAATGTGGCTGGACAGAAATTACCGAAGAAATTCCAACACCAAAGCCTCGCCGCGACACAGAAAATGGAGAGAATGAATAAACTCAAATTTAAGCTCGCTAAGCTATCGCACTTTTTAAACAACTGCCTCATCAGCTGCTGAATCTTCATTATTTGATTCATTATCTGAATATGAGTGACAACCATATAAATCCAAAACAGATCCAGCTGGTACCTCAAATCTAACGCCAGCGTACTGAATACCCTGTTCTTCACAAACTGAGTCAGAAGAAAAAGTTACATTTCCCGTAGGAACAATAATTCCGGAATCAAAACACGGTCCATTTTTCCAAGCATACAAAGATGAGTCATTAAAAAACATTCTTGACGTGTTATCAAAAAGAACAAAATTGTTTTTTTGACTGCTGCGATATTCAAGAAACAAATTTTTATCAAACATTACACTGGAATTTGGCATAACAATTAATTGTGCCTTATCGCAAAAAACAAATGAACGCTCTTCTCCTTGCACCAATACATCACCAACAATCGCTACAGCTCCAGCAGTTACATAACAATTGCCCTCAAGACTCAGCTTTAAATTATTAAACGTAACAACCGAATCATCTCCCAACGAAATTGGCAATCTTCCCGCGCGAGTATTTTTGATAAAAAAATTTGAAAACTCTTTAAACTCAACTTCAGCACCATTTGCAATCCTAATGACCTTTTCCTTATTACTATCAAAAAGCAATTTCATCGCATATCCACAGCCGTGAATAACCGCATGTTTTTTGACGCCAACAAAAGACCAGTCCATAGTAAGTTTTTCATCACTTCCTAAAAAAAACGTAACATTGTCCCCAAATTCTAAATTAATTCTCCCTGTACCTGATTTTATCTTCCAAGAATTAAAATTTTTAAGCGTTATATTTTTTATCAAAAGTGACGGCGTTGCATAATGCCCAGAATTAGTACCCTTTCCTTCTATCCACAAGCCAGTGCCTACCATTACCGACAGATGAGAAAAATCGAATTCCTGCCCGTTGCCATCCCATTCAAAATCAGCACAATCCGGACTGTAAAAAGTAATTATACTCTGTCCCCAAAGATTCTTTTTTTCTGTATACGTTGAAACAATTGCGCCCATAAAGCAGGGAAACAAGCCTAACCCTAACAAAACAACTGCGAACAAAATACGATTTTTCATAAACAATTTTCTTTCACAAAAAACAGCCCCTAGCTGTAAGCTATTGCTCCATACACGTCCATCATTCCACCCGCCAGCAATTCAACATACAAACCACTAGTTGTGTCGAACACGAGAGCCTCTGCCCTAACAGCCCCCTCGGCGACAACTGTAACTTTATCATCAATAACCACAACTCCCGTTTGCAATCGTGGCGCCGTCATCGTTGCATACAACGTACATCCACTCAAATACAATCTTGAAGTTTGATTTGCAAAAGTTAATTGCGTCTTAGAAGGAGCTACTGGCCCAGGAGTACAAAAACCAGATGAATCGTAACTAAAGGTAACATTTCGATCAACAAATAATGTTGATGCCGATTGGATAGCCATTGTGCCGTTTGATGAAAACGCAAATGTATACCCTTTCCCCTTCAAATAAACATCATTGTAAATATTAATGCTTCCTGCAGACAGGGTATAATTGCCAGATAAATTAAGATGCGTATTTCTTAAATTAATTACTCCTGAATGATCTGCACACCGAATTAAATTTGATGAAGCAACATAGGAATTAGTTGAATCATATAAACCCGTAATTACATCTGGTGTAACACCACCACTCAGACCCATAACATGAAGATCTTGCAAGTTAACCGTTACACTTTGTCCAACTGCACCGGTACCCAACATGATACCAACCTTATTACTGCCCCCAAGCCCCGCAAACGAAAGATTCCGACCATTTCCTCGAATCGTGGATACACCCTCGCGTCCTGTAAACGACCAGGTATAAGAAAGATCTTCGTTATCCCCAAGCTCAATAGTGACATTATTCCCAAAAACAATCGATGCATTTGACAGTAATGTAACCGCTTGTGAATTAAAATCTTTAAGCACTATGTTTTGCAACGTAACCGTTTTTCCTGCAGCAACAGATATAGATCCCGCCTGAGCATCTCCTCGAGCAAACTGCATGGTATAACCACCACCGTCCCATGTTATATTTGAAGCATTTGCTCCTCTAAAGTTCAGAACACGATCTGGAACACTAAATCCTTCATTTTGACGTTGAATATACACAGAATTATCAACATAAAATTTTGAACCGTAAGTCAAACCACTTGGTCGAAGCATTAATCGACCACCATTAAGCGCAATAAGCTGTGCACCATCTGGAGACGCGGGGGTTATTGGTTTTAAATCTGGAAAAGAAAGCGTATCGTACTCTAGAGTCGTTGCATCAATTGTTGCTATCGCTCCAACAGCAACTGTTAGTTTATTAGTTCCGGTAACAATCATTGAATTTGCGCCATAAAAATATAAATTTCCCTGGGTGAATGTATAATTTCCATTTAACTGCAAGACGGTATTTGAAAGCGAAAGCGTCGAGTTTGAGTCACACATCACAATTGTTCCTTGAATCTCAGACAGACCCTTAATAACAACATCTGTGATGCCAAGGCCAACGCCCGCCTGAACAACAAGCGAACCGCCAAGACTCAAATCCAGCACATTTCCATTACCCTGCAAAACTGCAACACTATTATCTGGACCGAAGTACCACATTCCCGTAAGTGTTAATGCCGCATTTAATGTCATATCTGTCGCACTTAAGAAATATAAATTTCCACCCCAAATAGATGATTTTCCGGGGAATTGCAACGTATGCGAATTGATATCAACAATTCCATCACCACACAACATACAATCATCCCCGATCGAAAGCGTGTCTTCTAAAACAACTCGACCGCCATTCAAATAAACATCGTGATTTAATTTATTTTGAATCGAAAATTTGAGTTCTGAGGCTTGATCTTGAATGACGATTGGATCTAAGAACCGAGGAGTTCCTTCTATTAAATTATCTTGCCCAGACACAACCAACCCAACAAATGACATCCCTGGCTGCGCTCGCATCTGAGAAGCCCCTGAAAGAACTAACTGCCCTCCGATTGCTGCCGTATTAAACTGCCCTGACCACTGAGCACTCACCCCATTTTTTTCGATCGTTCCTTCTGCAAAAACAATAGGAAGCCCTTGCAATTGAGAGAGAGCATTATCACTTATCTCCAAAACACCCTGAAAATTTTCAATAGCCGATCGAAGAACCAATCGAGCATTTGGATTTTTGATTCGCAATCGAGAATCTTTACCCGCAAACGAAATAACAGCCCCACAAGAAAAACCTTGTAAAATACACCACACAAAAAGCAAGAACCTTAAAGCACTACGCATATGCCTAAATGCTCCACATTTTCAATATAAAAAAGCCTGTGAGAAACTAGTGCGATCAAGATGAAACAGTCAACACATCTCGAGAAGTAAAAAAGAATTAAAATCATTCATAATCATGAAAAAAATAAATACCAGGAACGATCAAACGTCGAACCTCTAAGCCTCACGCAAGGCGCCCCCCGGCCAACCCTCCTTGGAGTGGTATAAAAAATAGCAATTCTCTTTAAAAAAAATCAATAAGAGCAAAAAAGGAATATAAACAAAATGAATTATTTTTCACGCTTCAACATCACCATCTATGTCAAAAACCCCGCCAAGCTGAACCTTTACATCTGCGCTGGCATCAACAATTATTTTTGCGTTCGAATTGCTTAAATCTGTTTTGAATGCAGAATCGCCATCAATAAAAACCATTCCCCTGCGCAAGATAAGCCTTGAGGAATTTGATATTAAATTTGCACTATGCAAAAACAATCGAGATGTCACATCTTCCAGCACCAAACCATTACCAACTGAAAAAGGATTGTCATACACCAACGACACAGAATTATCTAAATATAATTGTGCATTTTGCCTAATGATACACCCTTCAGATGATTTGAAATTGAATTTTTTATTTGCTCCTGTAAATGTTACATCACCAAAAATATCTAAATGCCCCTGCAAAAAATCAACGTCTCCCGTCATAAAGATCGAACTCGAGGCAAATTGAATTCTTGATTGAGCATCAAGATTTGCGAGCCTTGTACCAGAAACAGACATCAAATAAGTATTTACAATACGCAACACAGCACCGCCAGAAACGCGTATGCCAGCAGTAGAAATAGCTCCAATATCAAGCATCTTGTAACGCCCATCAATCACTGTATTTCCAACAATTTCATACGTATTAGATAAAAAAGCATCATCCGCTAATTGCAAAACAACTCCTTCACCAAAAGAAATCGACGCTCCTAAGCCCAATTCGATATGCTCTGGCAAGAAATCACGCAAAACAAGATTTTCAATCAACACTCTTTTTCCCTCAGGAATAACAATTACCCCTGAGACTTTTCCAGGCATCTGTAAAACATAGCCATTTCCATTCAAAACGATCGTTGATTCAAAAGAGTTATTTCCTCTAAAAATCATTCGCCTGCTCGTTCCAAGCACCTCTGAAGTAATTAAAGAATTTCTATTTTGATCCAAAATGATATCTCCCTCTCGATACAACGCAGAAAAAGATCTCACGATGCCGCCATTTAAAGATACATAATTATTGTCATCTGCAATTGATGGACGAATATTTCTAACGTCTGGAGATGACTGCGTATCGTATAACACCGAAATGCCGTCAACAATTAACTGAGCATCATTATCAAACGATAAAATGTTGGCACCTGTCACAACCTTTGAAGACACGTTTGAAAATTTTATCTTTCCGGTAGAAAAGGAATAACTACTATCTAAATACAAATCAACATCAATAAATGATGCCATCGCCTGCGTTCCCAAAAAAGACAATTGCCCCGAAGATTGACCAAGCCCCTTTAAAACCATATTTATTAAACGAACTGTTTTTTCATTGTTTACAATAAATCCACCCAAAGAGCTCATTTGAACAACAGATCCAGAACCACCAAAGGTACAATTGCCTATACATTTAATAGGATACGTTAACACCGAATCTCCACCAAACATAACATAGGTATCATCATCAAATAAAACACGGCTTCCAACACCCAATGAAATATGTTCAGGATAAAAACCCTCAAAAGAAATATTCTTGAAAATCACCGTCTGACCATCTGCCACAGAAATAACAGGTCTTTTTACTTGCGGAAATTTTAATGAAAAACCTTTGCCATCAAGAGATATTGGTTGCGGACCAGGCAAGGAAAAACTCATAGTTCTATTCACGGTCAAAAATTCTGATTGGATCAAGATATTCGATCGATTTGAATACAGGAGAGCAGGTCCAGATGCGTCTTGTACTTTTGCCAAAATCCTTGCACCCGCAATAGATTGAATATTTTGAGTCCCTGCAACAATCCCCACAAAATTAGATGCCATTAATGCATCAAACATAAAATCAACACCATTTAAAACCAATACAGCTTTATTAACAAAACCTAAACTATTTTCACCAACCACGACCCTAGATGATTCAGATCTAACCTCAACAGATCCATAGGAAAAAGTAAAACTAGAATTCAGCTCAAGCAAAGATCCAACAAGGACCAATCGCGAATCATCATTTCCTAAAATAATTTTACCCGACCCCAAACCCCTCAACGTAACATTCTTAAGGATAAGCTGATTTCCAGGTGCAACAAACAATGATCCATTTGTTATATCAAGAACATTATCTGCACCATCTATAATTGACATTCCTTGAGACGAACTAAATGTTAATGTTCCACTTACCTCTACACATTCTCTCAACTGCAAAATAGAAAGATCTTTCAAAAATAATGTGCTCAATTCTGTTTTTTGCTCAGGCAGTGTCAAAATATTAAATTGCCCATCGACAGAACCCCTACCAACCAAACTAGCCGCCTGAGCAAATTGTAAATCTTGCCCAAGAATAACCTGTCCTCCATTTAATAAAACAGACTGATTTAACTGATTAACAAGTGATATCCTCACAGAAGTATTCAAATCAGCTAATCGTATAGGATGATTAAAGAAAGAAGCACCCTGAATTTCGTTTCCCTGTCCTGAAATATAGATGGGCAATAGAACACTAGTACCATTTAAACTTATTACATGATTTCCAGATAATCTTAAGACATCACTACTCTGCGGATCAAAAACACCTGAAAAATCGCCACATGCATCAATTCCCTCAATGCAGCCATTCTGAAAAATAATCGTGGCAGAACCCTGAATTAAATCAGCTCGAGAATTTCCGCGACACAGCGTTCCACTAAATCCTTCTATCGGTGTGTTAACAATAAATTGAGTCGCCGGATCTAATAATTTTAAACGAGCTTCTTTTCCTGCAAAAATAAGTTCTGCATGAAGCACAGAAGAGCACATTAACAAGAAAAAACAGACTAAAATTTTACTATCTTGCACAGACTACAACCGATTTTTTTTCCCAAACAACATGCGAGTGCATGGTATCCAGGACCGGAAGAATCACGCAAGATATTATAACCCGTAAATTACGAAGGCTTGATCTTTTTCAATAATTTACAACCTCACCAACAACTTCTAATGTAGCTTTATAATCAACTTGAATATCAAATGTTTTATCGTTTATCAAAATGCCAGAAGACTCAACAGCACTTCCGCCATCAAGCACACAATGCCCAAATAATTTCATCAGTCCAGAATGAAGTCTCATTATATTTTTTCTTACGACTAAAGTTGCATCATACAAAATCAAAACCGAAGACTTATCTTCAAAAACAATTCTACCTCGATCTTCAGGCGCAAATAAAAAAGTTGATCCTTGATAAAAAGAGACACTGGACTGTCGCTTGATGGTACATAAGCCTGACGATAAAAAAGCAAAGGTATTTTTATATGTTGTTATAAAATTTGAACCCTGAAAAATCAAATCACCGTTCAAGATGGAATAATCTTTATCCAAAAAACACTCCATATCCTGTAAAACACATTTAGCTCCAAATGATAGATCTACAGGAGTTAATTCATTTGAAAGACCTCCAAATTTACCATTTTTAAATGTCACCGTAGCCCCAGAAGCAACAGAACAGCTAACTCCTGGCTCAAATCGAAGATCATGTCCCTGTAAGTCAAAAATGACGTTTCCTGTAATGTTCATAGGAAGAGACAAAACAATATCTCTATTTAATTTTATAACAACCCCATCGCCCAAAGAAATTGAAGAATTTTTTTCCAAATTAAATATTTCACAGGAAAAATCACGAAATTCAATATTGCAAAAATGAACGTTTTTATTAGCTGAAACAAAAATGGATGGTTCAGGAAGATACGGCAAGATAAGTGAATACCCATTTCCCGTAACAGTGCACTCATCTCCCGATCCAAGAATACTTAAATGACGCTGACTTGAGATAGCCTCATCATGTTGCAGCACATACTCACTTGTTGTTATTTCAAGACTTCCCTGTTCTTGAACATCCCCAACAACCCTAACGGCACCTTCTTGTAAACATTGTATATTCAGCCCATCATGAGATCGTGGTTGAATATTAGCAGTATCTGGAAACGCCAATGGATCATAAAAAAGATTTACGCCATCAACAATACAAACACCTTTTTTTATACATGAAAAAGTATTTTTTCCGGTAACAACAAAAGAATCACTCCCTACAAATTTCAGAACACCCTTTTCATGGTCATAGTTATCAGAAAGCAACAACGTTACATTCTTAAAAATTGCTGTGGATGTATCCGACTCAAAAACAAATCGTCCATAATTATTTCCAAGACCCGCAATTGTCATATTATGAAATGTTACAGTTGCTCCACTTCGAACAAATATTTTTCCATAACCAACTAAATTTAACGCTTCACCAAAACCTGAAATCGTAACATTTCCATCAATCGTAAGAGTATAATTCAAATCAACGGTACGGCTTATATTTAATAAAGCATTATCACCTAAAGCAAAATTTGAATTAGGATCCAATTTTATAGACGCAGGAGAAAAATTATTAATCTCCACATTTCTTAGCACAGCAGATTTTCCAGTAGGAACATGAATCAACCCAGAGTCAACCCCTACATCAACAAAATTAAGTATTAAATTTGTTCCATCAAGAATTAATGAATTAGATTTTAGGCCTCTATAAAAAAGCTTTCTTTCTTTTGTTAAATCAAATCTTCCAGACCGAACAGAATATGAATTATCTATTGTCAGTGATAAATCAGCATAAACCTTGCTAATCGAAACAACTTTTCCGCCATTTTTAACAATTATCTCAGCAGGCTCTATCAATTGAATGCCGTTATTGTTAGTCGATGATAACGGATCAAAAAAAAGCGAAATCGCATCTACTAACAATTTACATTCTTCGTTAAAATAACAAACTCTTTCTCCCACTATTACTGTAGAATTACGACCTATAAATGAAAGATTACCCCTTGAAAAATAATAATCTGTCGCCAACTCAAGCGTACACCCAATAAAAGTCAGAGAAGCTGTCGAATCCTGGAGAATAATTGCGCCCTTGCCCAATTTTTTAATATTTACATTTTCCATAGTCAATGAACAACCTGAAGCAATATACACTGTTCCACCTAAAGACAGATCAAGATCGCAGCCCTGACCGGCAATAAAAAAACTTTCACGCGCTCCATTCTCTGCGGAGAAAGTAATTTTGCCAGAAAGAGACAACGTATCCTCAAGCACAAGCCCCCCTGATTGAACAAAAACTACTGATCCTTGCCCAACAGACCCTCCCAACGAGAGGAACAATGATGCACCATTTAAAATTACCGTCCCTGGCCCTTGTATGGTTTTTCCATTATCCATTCGTAAAGAAGACAGAAGGGTCAAACGCCCCCCATTAAGTGAAATACTCGAAAAAAGTCTATTTTCAAGATATAACGACAGAGAAGATCCTGAATCGCGCAAAAAAATTCCCTCTCGCGCGTCAATCCAACCAGAAAGAACAACCCCCCCACCCAAAATTGAGATTTTTTTTAATAAACAACCAGCATCGCCAGACAGGCTGTCTCCATTTTGCATAAAAAGCTCACCCTGAAGACTTGGATCAAAAGAACCAGAAAACGTTCCACTCAAGCCCCCAATTTCGATTTTCCCATCCTTCAAGGTTAAAACACCACCCCGCAAGGCATTAGTGCCGGGAATCGTTGCATCAACAGATCCACCCAAGACAGATAACGGTTGATGTATCAAGATCCCAGAAGAGGGAGTTAAAAAAGCAATTTTACTTTCGGCACTGGTTACAATTATTTTAGAAGAAAGCGAAAACGCAAAACCTATAAAAAAGCTTAAAAAATATAGTTTTTTTATCACAAAAGACACCCAATACTTCATTTTTCTTTCCTAACCTGCCGTTAGACTATTTTTTTTATTTTCAAGGCAAAAACCTACATTAAAAGCAAAAAAAGATGTTTAAATGACGCCTTTGCCAAAAAAATCATCTGATGGTACTCTGAGATTAGTCTGTGATTATAGAAAATCATTGTTTCAAAAAAATAGAGTGTTTTACTGGGGCGTCCTTAATTGTTGTAATTGAGTGCCCCGGATCGGGTTCTCGCAACATTTAAGGAGTGGTATGGATACACCTACCCAAAGTGAACTATTGTTCAATTTATTAGGCATTTCAGAGCAAGTTTTAAAAGCTCTTACAGCTATGGGATATAAAAATCCTACAGAAATTCAAGCAAAATCGATTCCGGTTTTGCTCCAAAAAAAAGATTTTATCGGTCAAGCTCGTACCGGAACAGGAAAAACAGTTGCCTTTGGTATTCCTGTTGTCGAATCGATCGACGCTCAGAACAAAGCTACTCAAGCTATCATCCTTTGCCCAACAAGAGAATTAGCCCTCCAAGTCGCAAAACAACTTGAAGACGTTGCTCAATTTATCTCAGGCGTTAAAGTTGCAACACTTGTCGGTGGACAGCCAATCGAACCTCAAATGCGTTCATTGCGATTTGGCGCACAAATTGTTGTTGGAACACCTGGTCGTGTTATCGATCACCTTGATAGAAAAACATTACAACTCGATCAAGTACATTTTGCTGTGCTTGACGAAGCTGATGAGATGCTTGATATGGGCTTTAGAGATGATATCGAAACAATCTTGAAAAAGACCCCTGCAACTCGTCAAACCGCTCTTTTCTCGGCGACAATGCCAACAGAAATCAAAAACCTTGCTAAGGAATACCAAAAAAATCCTGAACATGTGAACTTGGTTGTCAAAGACGTTGCAAAGCCGCTTATCGAACAAATTTATTACGAAATTCCAAATCCAAGAAAATCAGACCTTCTTGCTAGCCTTCTTGATATCGATCAACCTGCTCTTTCGATCGCTTTTTGTAATACAATTCAACGCGTAGACGAATTGACCAGAAAACTCCAGGAAGCTGGTTACTCTGCTGATGCTCTTCATGGAGATATGAGACAATCTCGTAGAGACCGTGTTATGGATAGATTCAGAACCGGCGATTGCAAAATCCTTGTTGCAACAGACGTTGCTGCTCGTGGAATTGACGTTGCAGGAATTGATGTTGTCTTTAACGTTGACCTTCCTCTTGATCAAGAAAATTATGTACACCGTATCGGAAGAACCGGTCGTGCAGGAAGAACAGGAAAAGCGTACAGCTTTGTTGGTGGCCGAGACAGAATGCTCCTTAAGACTATTGCACGCAATGCAAATGGCGCGCTTGAACTTCGTCAAGTTCCATCGCAAGAAGCAGTAGAATCTTCTCGTGCAGAAAAAATCTTTACTAAAATTGCAACCGACACAAAACCAGAATCTCACCTTGAAAAATATATTGCTCTTATCAAGGCAAATCTTGGTGAAGTTGGCGATCCTGTTAAATTAGCTGCTTCATTGCTGAAAAACATCATCCATAAAGGCAAGCCAATTCAAACAGACTTCAGCCATTCAGACGACTTCCGCAGAGAAGGTGGACGTAAATCTTTTGGCTCGCGTGAAGACAGACCAGAGCGTTCATTCAACAGAAGAAGAGAATTTGGCAATCGCGAAGACAGACCAGAACGTTCATTCGGCAACCGTGAAGATCGTCCAGAAAGATCGTTTGGAAAACGTGAAGACAGACCATTCAGAGGTGAAGGTCGCCCATTCACTCCACGTTCAGATTTTGGCGATCGACCAAGAAAGTCCTTTGAAGATAAAGGAAATTCATTTGGAAATCGTGAATTTGCTCCTCGTAGAGAAGGTAGATCACGATTTGAAGGTAATGACTCATTTGGTTCAGGACGTAGCAACTGGAAAAAGAACGATGACCATGGCTCACAACCTCGTTTTGGATCACGACGTCAATCAGACTTTTCCTCAAGTCGTCGCGAACAAGCGTAATTAACTTTTAAAGCGGCGCATTGCTTGCTACACTGTACCAACCAAAAAATGGTACTTGGAGCCTAGTAAATGCGCCGCTTTTTTATTTTAAAAAAACACCTATTTTTATTTATTATCGCCAGCCTTGCAACTTTATTTTGTGCTGGATATCACAAAACAATAACAAATAAAACCGCCTCTAGAGATATCTACCCCGTGGTTATTATCGGGGGAGGAATTGGCGGACTCAGTGCAAGCATTTTTCTTGCCTCAAAAAATATTTCCTCTTTGGTGCTAGAGGGAGAACTGCCTGGAGGTCAACTTACACTTTCAAGTTCTGTGAGAAATTGGCCAAGCATACCCGATCTTCCCGGCGAAGAAATTGTAAAACAAATAAGAAATCATGCAGAAAAGCTAAATGTAAGAATAATTTCTACAAACGCCTCCGAAATTTCCCGCCAAGGTGATTATTTTCATATCAGCTCACCCCAAGGCATATATAAAGCATTTAATGTTATTATCGCAACCGGAACAACCCCAAAAAAATTAAATATTCCGGGAGAAGATACCTTCTGGGGTAACGGCATCAGCGATTGTGCTATCTGCGATGGTGGATTATATCCCCAAAAAACAGTTGTAGTTGTTGGTGGTGGGCAATCCGCAATTGAAGAGGCTTTACACCTCAGCACGATCGCTAAAAAAGTTATTATTGTGGTGAGAAAATCAGCGCTCAAGTCTCACGAAGCGTCCCGTCTTGCATCACTAAAAAGCAAACCGAATATTGTGATTGTATACGATTCTATTGTTACCAGTGCACAAGGAATAGACTCAAAACTTAACTCAATCACTACCTTGAATATAAAAACACAAGAACAGTCAACGCTTGCAGTTGATGGTCTTTTTTTAGCGATTGGCTCAACCCCCAACAGTAACCTGTTTAAAGATTTAGTCGAATGTGACTTGAATGGATTTATCAAAACAGGTCGTTATGGAAAAACATCCTGCAATGGAATTTTTGCTATCGGTGATGTTACCCACTCAAAATACCGACAGGCTATTATGGTTGCAGAACATGCAGCAATAACGGCAAACGCTCTTGCGGCCCAAATCGATAAATCAAAAAGCTTTTATGCATATTCTGAAGATAATGCCACTATTTTAGCGCCACAAAAAATAGGGCCTCAAACAGCTAAAGCCGATTACCATGTAGTATTTGTAAATGCAAACGCAGCCTCATACACTGCAGCAATCTACCTACAACACGCAGGTTACAAAACAGCAATCATTAAAACATCGCAACCAGCCAACCACAATATTATTTGGCCCGGAGATAATTCAGCAACTCAAAAAACTATTTTGAATTCGTTAGAAAAACACGCGCTTTCAGCAGGATCTAAACTTATAGAAGATACAGTTGTTAATGAAGACTACAGCGCATATCCGTATGCCTTAGAGTTAAAAAAAACAAGTAGCATGGTAACAAGTTATTGTCTTATTGACGCTGAAAACGGAGTGCCTTTTGATTCTGAAGGACTCCAAGAAGTTCAATTATGCGGCGTTGGGGCACGAATTGGATTACAAATTAGTGAAAAACTTCAGGAATACCCTATCATTCCTACTAACCAAACTTTCGAAAAAACTTCCACCAACGTTGAACAACCTAAAAAAATAACTCGACCAGCAACAATTCCCCATATAAAAACAATTAAAGAACTCAACACCATCCTAAAAGAAAATGATGCAGTCTTTATCGATTGCTATGCTCATTGGTGTCCACCCTGCAAAAGACTTAAACCACTGCTCGAAAAAATATATGCCGAAAATAGGTATCCTCAAGTGTATATTGCCTGCGTAGATGTTGACGAAGCTCAGGAAATTGCCGAAGAACTAGGCGTGCAAAGTCTTCCAACACTACTCAGCTTTAAGCGCTCTAAACTTACCGGTAAATCACTTGGGTTTAAAAACGAGTCAGAACTCAGCCTGTTAATCGAAAAACTTTTATAAAACCCTAGAAAACAAAAACTTTTTCGTTGTATACCAGATTCCGAATACACCGCCAGGATTGCCTCTTAATTCCGGAGTCTTTTTATGCAATTTCATTGTAAATATTTTCTGTTCACCATATCTCTTTTTTTCTGCACTTCATCTGCACCTATAATCGTTTGCGACCAGCTCATGACTCTATCACCCTCGACACTTAGATTTATTGTTCATCCAGCAGGCGAAGTTATTGCCGCTCAAGAAATAGCTGGCGACAGTACACAACTAACTTTTTTTCAATATGAACAAGCAACACCTGAAGGCCGATCTGCCGTGCTGAACAGATTATGCAGCGTTCCAGATGAATCCGCACAGGGAATTAATTGGGGTTGGACACACAGCAAACTATTATTTGCAACATCAAGCAATAGTGGAAAATTCTCTATCTACAAAATAGAACCAACAGAGGATAACTCTTCGGCAACCGCTATCAAAATCATCGAAGAGGAACAAGGCGAACAAGCAGTGTTAATCGCATGGAACAACAACAACGACATTATTGCTCTTGCAACAAGTACACACATTAAAATGTATGTTTTTGACGAAGAAAGCGAATTACCCCTTCGATGTGTTTTTTCAAAAAAACACGATCTTACAAACGTTAAATTTTTAGGATGGTCATCAAACGATTTATATTTAAGCCTTGGCAACAAAAAAACGTTGTTGTTATGGCAAACCAGAAATCAATCTGGCATTCTTAAATTAACCCCCTACATCAATAAAAGAATAGACCAAACCTTATCTCAAGCATCTGTTGGAGATATAAAAGACATCGCATGGGGAAAGAGCAGCTCTCAATCAATTGCAATTCTGGGAAAAAAAATGATCGTTATTAACATTCCAGAATTAAACCCTGAGTTTCCAAGAATTATCCAAAATATCGCACCATCAGTTCTTTCATTTATAGCCTGGAACCAAACGCCTTCAAGCATGGGAGAGAAGCAAGAAGTTATTGCTACAACAAAAACTGGTATCGAATATCGCGTATATACGGTCACCGACAACAGCTTGTCTTACAACTCAACTCCTCATAGCCTTTTACCTCCAAGCTCGCCAGAAGAAAGTAATCCACTGCAACAATTTAGCACAGTACCAGCAACTACTCACATTGTTGCAGATGCGACAGAAGTTGAACTGGTAAACAAATTAATAGCCGCAAAAAACTAATCTTGCAGCTCATTTTTAATTTTTTTAACTGTTTCTCGAGCGTCAGTAGCATTCAAAACCAAATTACTTACAATAACGCCCGCAGGATTCATGTTCTTGATTCTTGATAAAGAATCAAAGGTTAAGTTGCCCGAAACGTAAATGGGAAGCGATGTATTTCCCTGGACATTCTCCCAGCGCTCAGATGGACTGTCTGCTGCGTCTTTTACTAATGGATTTTTATATATAATTGAATCCACATCAAGCATCTTTGCATCAAATACTCCTTGCTCTGGAGAAGTGCATGCGCTCAAGTCAAGCGCAACCAAAAGGTTATTCTGATGTGCAGCATACGCAAACTGCTGAATCATTTTATTGCTAATCCCAGCAAGAATACTTATTTGTTTCACTCGCAGCGAGGCAAAAAAATCAATATTTTGGCTATAACTATCAGTCAACTTGGTATCTAAGGAAATATCCTTATCCGGAAACAATTCTCTAAATTTAAAAACCGCTTCTTTACCATTACTCAGAAGCAATAAATTCCCCAAATAAATCTCATCAACAAATTCTACTGTTTTTTCTGCTATTTTTAATGCTTCGTCCAGACTTGCAAGGTTGTAAGAAATACAAAATTTCACAAAAACCCCTTTTTAAAAAAGTTATTTACTGATTTGTTATTCCAACCTGTTCAATAGTTCCCTTCTTGTCTTTTGTAACCACAGATTGAACATTGATGCGTTCAAAAAAATTCAATTGATGCTGATTATTAAGTAAGATTTCATCGTTAAACTTTTTCCCAATTAAATACATATCAGGCAACAACAAGTGAGGTTTGACCATTTCAACAAATAGCCCTTTGGGAATGTAGATATTTTTAGGATTAACCAAGACAATTACCGCATCGGTCGGAAGCCTTGAATCCATACCAACCGAAGACGGAGTAACTTCCCATCGTCCCATTACAACACCACCCGAATCCCCTTTTTTATCTGTCTTATCCGAAGTTTTTATTTCATTGTCCTCTTCTAGCGGTTTTTGGGTAAAAATGTATTTTTGAGGAAGCATTTCCTGGGGATACGCCTGCTCATTCATAGCTTTTTGGCTAATAAAAATTCCCGACAGCGTTTCTTTATATAAACGCTCTAAGTCGATATTTGGTGTAAAAATAACGGTAACTTGGTCTCCTGCATGCCGTAATGGAAAATTAATAAGACCATTTTCATCAGAAAAAGCAGAATAACCTCCGTACAAAGCCATTAATCCAGAAGATGATTTTGGGAAATTATCCATAGGCACCAAGCCCTTAACCATTTTTTTTGCAAATTTATCGGGTGGCATACTGCCAAATTTATCAATTTTTTTAGCAATTTTTTGGTTCACATCCTCAGCAGGATCAACCCCCAAAACGACTTGCGGATCCGGAACAATTATCGAAAGAACCAACAGACGAGTATCATCAGCCCCAAGAAAATAAGACACGAAAAAGAGCACTACGGGGAAGTAAAACAACTTTTTTGCATAATTCTGCACCCAAGACCCCTCCCAGATTTTACCGAAATAGAAACATACGTTAATCTTACAATGTTCGATACTTTTGAAACCAGAATCTCATCCAGAGATCAAAATAAATTTGTTTTTTAACAGGAAAAAAATGCAAAAAATAAGACAAAAACCCGCAGAGCGCGTTTGGGCAGACTTTGCCAAGGACGAGCAACTTACCCCAGAGCAACTTGAAAAATTCCAAACATACGCAAGTCTTTTGCTTGAATGGAATGAACTTTCAAACCTCACCGCCTTAAAAGACCTTTCAGGAGTTGTAAATCAACATTTTATTGATTCAATGAGCCTTAGAAAAAAATTTGATTTAACATCAATTTCAAGCATTTGCGATATTGGCTCAGGAGCAGGATTTCCAGGTCTCCCGTTAAAAATTATGTTTCCACACCTAACTACATTTCTCATCGAAGTAAATGGCAAAAAAAGAGCTTTTTTAGAACATGTTATACAAACACTTGGGCTAGAAAACGTCATTATTATCGACCTTGATTGGCGCTCTTTTCTTCGTTCGACTGAAGAACAAGTCGATCTTTTTGTCACAAAAGCCGCACTTCACGAAGAAGAACTGATCAGAATGTTTAGACAAAACTGCCACTACAAAACATCGCAACTTATTTATTGGGCATCTGTTGAATGGGAAATGGATCCTAAGGCAGAACCTTACATAAAAGAAATTTTACCGTACACTTTTAAACGAAAAGAACGTCGCTTTATTAGAATGAGCCTGTAAAACCATGTCTGAAAAGAAAATAATTTTAACGGGAGACCGTCCAACAGGAAAACTCCACCTGGGACACTTTGTAGGATCTTTGCAAAATCGAGTAAAACTACAATCAACTCATAAACAATTTGTTATGATTGCAGACCAACAAGCTCTCACCGACAATGCAGATAATCCTCAAAAAATTATAAATGCTATTTTTGAAGTCTTACTCGATTACCTGTCTGTCGGGATTGACCCCAAGCAAACAACCATTTTCGCGCAATCGGGCATTCCTCAGATATCAGAACTCGCATTTTACTACCTCAACCTTGTAACCGTTGCTCGACTTTCAAGAAACCCAACAATTAAAGATGAAATTCGTCAAAGAGGCTTTGAAGAATCTATTCCTGCTGGTTTTTTGGTATATCCAGTGCACCAAGCCGCAGATATCACCATCGTAAATGCTCAACTTGTTCCAGTGGGTGCAGACCAACTCCCAATGATTGAACAAACCAATGAAATTGTACGATCTTTTAACCGAATTTATGGAGAAACTTTTAACGAAGTGGAAGCCTTAATTCCAGAAAAATGCAACAGGCTTATGGGAACCGACGGACAAGAAAAAATGGGTAAATCACTAGGAAATGCTATCTATCTTGCCGATGATGCAGACACGGTGTATAAAAAAGTTATGGGAATGTACACAGATCCTAACCATCTTAGAGCGAGTGATCCAGGAAAAGTTGAAGGAAACCCTGTTTTTACCTACCTTGATGTCTTTGGTTCAGATCTTGTAAAAATTCAAGAAATGAAGGACCACTACACTAGAGGTGGATTGGGCGATGTTATTGTAAAAAAATATCTTAATGAAGTTTTACAAGCTTTCCTTGAGCCCATTCGTGCTAGACGCGCAGAAGTCAACGGCAACCAAGACTACCTGCATCAAATACTCAAACAAGGAACTCAAGACGTTAGAACAATCGCCGAACAAACTATCAAAAAAGTAAAAACCAGAATTGGTCTTACCTACATTTAAAATAGATGAATCAACAAGAATTTATTTCTAAAATTTGGAATTTTTATCGCGCCAACAAACGTCATTTTGCATGGCGCGATAACCCAACACCATATTACGTTTTTGTTTCTGAAGTAATGCTCCAGCAAACACAAACATTCCGAATCATAGATAAGTTTGAGCTCTTTATTTCTCACTTTCCCGATTTTAATACCCTTGCCCAAGCACCATTTGTAGATGTACTACGTTGTTGGAAAGGACTTGGATACAACCGCCGTGCAAAATTTATCCAACAAGCAGCACAAATTATTTGCACAAAACACGATGGCGTTCTTCCAAGCCTACCTGAAGAGCTCGTGAAATTACCCGGAATTGGTCCTGCAACAGCCTGTTCAATTCCCACATTTGCATTCAACAAACCAACCGTTTTTATCGAAACCAATATTCGTGCGGTATTCATTCATGAGTACTTCCCTTCACAAGAAAATATTACAGACGCTCAACTCATGCCCCTAATCCAAAGCACTGTTGATATCAAAAATCCACGCGATTGGTATTACGCCTTGATGGACTACGGTGTATTTCTCAAAAAAAATCACAAAAATCCATCCCGTAAAAGCAAACACCACGTAAAACAGTCAAAATTCGAAGGATCAAACAGACAACTACGTGGAAAAATACTAGAACAGTTACTCTTATTTAAGAAATGCACAGCACATGAACTTGCTGGAGTTTGCGCATCCACAGAAGACAAAATTGACTCAATAACCCAAGATCTCATTAATGAAAACCTCATAGAATTTGACAACAACTCCTTTAGAATTAAATAACTAAAAGGCCAATGGCCAATTTAACCACAAGATTTCACATTGTAACAAAAAGCGGGGGGGGGAAGCTATTTTTTAACGTTTTGAACGTTTTGGTAGATTCACAAGCTAAATTTTTTAACAAAATCTTTTTTTGAATACTATTATAGTATCTATGTTTATTCGAGTATTACGAAAACCCAAATTTATGAATATTAAAATAGCAGCCCTCTTTCTGATGAACTGCCTAGCTCTTGTCGCAGAATCATCAATTAATAAAAACCCTCAAGACAATGAAGAACTACTAACAATTCACACACCAAATAAGCTTCAAAAAAGCCTTACATCATGGTTTGGCGTACCAACAAATCAGCTAACACCCAAGAATTTAAGCATAGCTGCTCTTCCCCTCCTTCTTGATCGAATCGAAACAAGCTATCTAAGTAGAATTAGTCGATTTGAAAAATCTCATTACGCTATACTAAGTGGTCTTTTTATTGCCAAAAAATTCCTAAAAATAAACCGCCCCTCAGCAATCCCCAAACTCATATCCCTGCTCGCAGAACCAACCCCAATCTTGCTTTTTTGCCAATACCTTAAAAACGAATCTCTTAAGAATGCGCTTTTATTTTTCTGTACATCTTTAAACCTTTACATTATTTTACAAGACATGATTAGCAGATATCGCATCACCAAAATAATTAATGAACTTGAAATTGGAACCTACAGCCGCCAAATCCCCCCAAACATGGTCGACAAAAAATACTTTATACTCGACTCTCAGACAAATAATTGTATAAAAAAACACCGCGTTTTGCTTCAAGTTATTCATACATTTCTAGGTAGACTTAATGAAAGATTCCCTAATGACTACTATTTTTCAATATTCCAACTTAACAATTACATCGAAAAATTTTCTAACAAAACTGATTGCTTTTCATCATACAACGATCTGATTGCAAAAACCCTCCTAGGTCATGAAAAGAATTCTTGGCATGGTAATTACAAAACAACAACGCTGGCAACTACCACTTCATACATTCCATTGACACTTCCCGTCACGCAAAGACTTTTTATTCTCAAGAATGACGCCAAGGAACAACTTTCAACTGCCGAATACAAAACACTTAAAGGCCTATGCTACGATGATTATTTATTTTCGACAAACAAAATGCTTCAAATCACCCACGCAAAACAAATATTTGCTAACACCTATAACAGGCTAATCAGACTCCCATAGGAAATCTATTAAGAGCGTCAAAATGAACAGAATAAACTGGTGCATCGAAGAAGCAGATCAAGATAAAAAACAACTAATGAAACCAGCAGATGGCACTCCATTTAATGATGAAGAACTCGCTGAATTAAAAGCATTTCTCTCTGGACTTAGACAAAATCTTATGCATTTATAAAAAATAGTTATCTCACTGGTGGTGGACCACGACGCTCAACTTCATCTTCCGTAAGAACCTGACCCGCCGGTGTTTGAAATACAAATTCATCCGGGCGGATTACACGAGGAGGAGTTACCGGAGGAGTTGCCGGATTTGGAGCTCCTCTGCGCCCAGGAGTATCAGGGGAAAAAACAAAAGCCGCTGAAAAGAATAATCCAAATAACGTTATTTTTTTTAAAAACATAAATTCTTTAGGCATAAAAAACAATAATTAAACCGCATGAAGTAACGCAAATTTAATGCTACTTTATAAAAATGGGTACCATTAAATAGTACAAAATAAAAATTTCAAATCGCAATCATTAACGAAAAATAAAAAATTCTTGACCCCTTAAAAAAGTCCCCAATTATAAATCCAATTCGGACAAATTATGTAAAGCCATGAAATAATTCGCCACCGCTTGGTAATAAATGCAACTTTTTTACGCGATTTAATCGCATCAAATATTTGCTGACCAGCTTTCTCCACACTGCTTGACCAATATTCTTTTGGATCTTCGCCAGGCTTTGCCCAATCAACATCAACATATCCAGGGATAATATCGGTTACATAAATTGGTAATTTGTTTTGTAGAGCAAAGTTTCGCAAACTCTCCATGTAGCGCTGCATAAATGCTTTTGATGCGCAATATCCAGGCGAATCAGCGGCGCCGATAAGCCCTGAGGTTGAAGAAACACCCACTAAGTGCCCTGATTTTTGTTTTTTAAAATGCTCCCATGCAACAATAGCCGCTCGCCAAAAGCCCAAACAATCAAGATTAATTTCTTCTCGTTCAAGAGAAATAATATCGCTCCGAGTTGATCGATTTTTGTAGTTGCCAGCGGTGTACGCCTGAGCCGTTTGACTGATCGAGATCACCATCAAATCACACCCACCAAGCCGGTCAATTAATGTATTCAATTTTTCTATTGCATCATCATGACTCATGTCAATTTTGAACGGCAGACATTGATCTTTAAATTCTTTTGCAAGTTCATCAAGTCTTTCTTGTCGACGACCAACACAACCAACAATATATCCGTCAGCCATCAATCGCCGCGCTGTTTCTCGCCCCATCCCTGCAGTAGCCCCAACAACAATCGCTCTTTTTCCCTTACCCGATTCATATAAAAAAGGGAAAGATAGGTCAGCCAAAGACCATCCTAAAATCAAAACAATTATAAACAAAATTCGTTTTATCATTTATTCACGTTTAATGAGCTGAAATACCAAGTTTTTGGCCAATTTTTTGATTAATTTTATCTGAGATCAAATCTGTCACTTGAGTCGGATCAACTCGAACACCAAAAGTATCACCGACCTTTCCAGCAACCCACGAAAGAACAGAAGATGTTCGCGACGGAGCCATAGAAATATCACATTGAGATTTGATCCTTCGAGGAACCCCCGCATACTCAACGCGCGCAGAGACATCTAAAGCCTCATACACTTTTTGGCGAATTTTTGGATACGGTTTTACCAACAAGTAATCTTTCACATACACCTGTGTTATAAAACTATAGGGATGAACAGCCAAATATACCGTTGCAGCAGAACAATTTAATGCATCAAGTTTTGCATGATATCCCAAGGATGCATCTAAAAGTTTTGTTCTACCATCCATACGTAATAATGGATATCGGTCTTCATCTCGAGCTGGAGCCTGCAATTTTGCAACAATTTTATCGCCCACGCTCAATCCCATAAGGTTTGCTTCACTCCCCTCTTCCAACCAAACATCAAGATCAGTTGTAACTAACGAACTTAGAAGCAGTTGCGACATCCCTGATTGCTTTATTCTCACAGAGTTTGCTCGCAAAGACTCAATAACACATTTTGAATCATCAGAAAGATCCAGAAAGACCGTTTGTCCTTCTGCTGGTCCCATAACACGAACCATACCATTTCCTGTAATTTTTATATCAGGCAACTGATCTTTGTAGGTAACATTAAAGACAGTATTGTAAGAAGATGATCCTTGATTTGAACCCAAAATAATTTTGTCTCCATTTCTTCCACACGTTGGCATGGTTTCTTTTTTGGGTAAATATTTAAAAGAAACAATATTTAAATCACCTTTTTTTAAGATCACAACACCCGCACGTTGCAATTCAAGATGCTTTACTTCAGTTGATATTTCATATCGCTGTTCTTTTACAAAACCTGCCTCTACAACTTTACCAGCCGTTTCTGCGATATCTATTTCTTTACCACTCAAATAATCATCAATAGTTTGAGATGCAATGTCAGAAAGTGCTGAAATGCCAGTTTTTCCTTTCTGAATAGCCACTTGTTTTATATCTTTTATCAAAGATGAAATAACTCCAGAAGAAGAAGCCTCTTGCGGGCTGGACACTGTTTCATTTTGAGCCGAGCAAGCATTTTGGACAATAAAAGTAATAATTAAAAACAAAAATAATGGATTATATTTTTTCATAGCATTTCGACTTTTAAATGAATTTGTACTACCGTGTAACTAGTTTTAGTATTTCAAATGAAAAACTGTATTCTCAAGATACAAGAAAAAGCGTGGCCAGTTATTTTTAACTAAACCACTATGGAGATCTTTATGAACAGCTGGATGCTCTCAATTTTAAAAGAAACTTACCCTTTCACACTTCCAGCTCTTGGATACTCAGCAGAAAGCCTTGAGCCTCACATCGACAAAGAAACGATGGAAATACATCACAAAAAACATCATCAAGCATACATCAACAACCTGAATGCTGAGTTAGAAAAATTTTCCGAATTTCAGTCAAAATCACTTTTTTGGCTTGTCTCTCACTATGAAAAGCTTCCCGAAAATTTATCCAAGGTCGTCAGGAATCATGGTGGCGGCCATTTAAATCATTCATTATTTTGGCAAATGCTCTCTCCGCACAAGCAAACCCCATCTCCAACTCTTGAGAAAATGATTACAACTAATTTTGGATCGCTTGAAATTTTTACTACCCAATTTAACAAAGCTGCTCTTTCTGTTTTTGGAAGCGGTTGGGCTTGGTTATGCATCGATAACGAAAAAAAACTTTCTATCATGGCAACACCAAACCAAGATAACCCATACTCAAAAAACCTCACCCCAGTGCTTGGAATCGATGTATGGGAACATGCATATTATCTCAAGTACCAAAACCAAAGAAATGCCTACATTTCTGCGTTTTGGAACATTATTAATTGGGAAAAAGTAGAAGACGCTATTCACCTAAGCCCACAAATAGCAATCGGAAAATTTTAATGTTTTTTTTAGATTTGATTGCTGGAATTATAATTGGCGCAATTCACGGAATGCTTCAATTATTACAACACACAAAAAGTAGTCCAGATCGATATCTCACAATCTTTGTTTTGCGATTATTGGTTACCGGAAGTCTTTTTTTATGTGCTCAAAAATATTTACAACCATCCTATCTATTGTTTTTTTCTGGATTCATTTTTAGTTTAATACTCACCACACTACTTGCCGTGCAAGGATCCAAATGGAACTAAATATTTTTAGCTTTCACACAAAAAATTTTTTTCAGCAGTTAAATCTAACTCATCCCTTTTGGACGCTTCATCTTGATACCGTGATATGCACATGGTTTGCCATGTTCGTACTTTTTATACTCTGCAGCACAATTATTTATTTTATAAAACACAAACCAGAATCTATGGTTAGCTTTATATCAAAAAGCATCACTAATATGCTGGTATCAACAACAAGCGAAACTCTAGGCGAGTTTGACGAAGAGTCGTTCCATACTTCATTTAGTCTCTTCTTCTTCGCGTTCTCATGCACATTGGTAAGCCTTATTCCTCACGTAGAAGAAGCAACCAGAGATGTAAACACAACATTTGCTCTGGCCCTGATCAGCTTTTGTTTTGTTCAATACAAAGGATTTAAAGCTCATGGATGGCATCGCCTCAAAGAATACATACAACCCTTCTTCTTTATGCTTCCAATGCACGTCATCGGAGATATTGCAAAAATAACCTCAATGTCATTTCGATTATTTGGAAACATTCTTGCTGGTTCTGTAATTTTACAACTCATGTTCCTTGTGCTCTCATTATTTTTTCCCTATTTATTTATATACTTTGCAATTCTTACGATCCTATCGCTGGCAATATCCATGCTTAAAAGCAGAATTGAGTTTGTTGCTCATCTAAAACCATATCTCAGCGCGTTATATGTTGTTTTTCTTATTCCCGCAGGACTGCAATTATTCTTTGGATTGTTTGAAGGTTTGTTACAATCTGGCGTGATTGCATTATTAACGCTAACCTACACTGGTCTTGCAACTCAAAAAGAATCTGAAGAGAATTGATATATGAATGCGATGCTCTCTTTTTTAGCACATTTCGGTCACTACGCTGGTGCATTTTTAGCCATTTCTCTCAGCGCTATTGGTGCAACACTTGGACAAGGAATGTCTTTTTCTGGAGCCGCACAAGCTCTTGCTCGTCAACAAGAAAGCGTCAAAGTTATTCGTCAGCTACAATTTCTGGGTCTTCTTCTAATCGAAAGCGGACCAGCACTGGGTCTTATTTTTGTTATTATTTTTTTATTTGGTAGCAGCTTACCTGCAACACTTCCAATTGGTCTGGTAAAAGCAAGTATTGGACTTTCATTTGGACTAAGTTCTCTTTTTTCGGGAATTGCAGCAGGACAGGCGGTTAATGCTGCTGCTCACGCATCTGCACGACAACCATTTATTGGTAAAAAACTTTCAACAATCATGTTGCTGCTAGAATCTTTTGCTGAAGTCTCAACAATCTTTAGCTTCATCATCGGATTAATAGCATTTTCTAAGCTCTCGCCCGACTTGACCCTACAAGAAGGAATTAAATTATCTGCCGCGTGCCTGACTTTAAGCGTTGCAACAATTGGCACAGGAATTGCACAAGCAGCCCTTGCGCGATCAAACATTTCTGCGATCGGACTCAATCCGTACATGTATGGGAAAATTAGCACATTCACATTCATCACAAGTGCATTTATCGAAACCCCAATTTTTTTCGCATTCTTTTTATCATTCAAATTATTTTACACTTCAACAGCTCACCTTTCTGCAATTGAATGTCTTTCTTTTTACGCAATCACCCTTGCAAGTGGACTTGGCTCTGCAGGACCTGCGATCAGCGCAACCCTTGTATCGTCAAAAAGTGCAATTCAAGCAGCTTTGAATCCAAGCCAATACGAAAAGCTCAGAAAAACGACGATTTTCGCTCAATTTTTATTAGAATCAGGAGCTATCTATTCTCTTCTTCTTTCGATTATTATCTCGATGATTCTTTAAAATTAAATCCGATAAAAAAACCTCATGCATATTATTTATTTCATAACAAAGCTTGAACTTGGCGGAGCTCAAAAAGTCTGCCTCGCGCTTCACTCTGGCCTTAAAACAAAAAACAACGTCAAAACCTCACTTATTTCAGGAAACGAAGGCGTTCTTGTTTCTGCAACAAAAGATGATTCCTCTGTAATTCTTCTTTCTACGCTCAAAAGAGAACTCTCGATTTCGGGTATTTGGAATGAAATAAAGACTTTTTTCGATCTTATAAAAACACTTAAAGAGCTATCAAAAAAATATGCAGGCAAAACAATTATTCATACCCACAGCACAAAAGCTGGAATTCTTGGTCGTTGGGCAGCTTTTTTTGCAAGAATCCCGATCAGGGTTCACACCGTTCACGGATTTGCGTTTCATGAACACCAATCATACCCAAAATGGATAGTTATTTTCTTATGTGAATGGATTACCTCACTTATTACCACTCACTTTGTCCTCGTTTCTAGCTACGATCAGTCTATCGGAATGAAGTTTTTTCCTTTCTTTAAATCAAAAAATTCAATTATTAGAGCGGCAGCATTCATTTCCCCACCGCAATACGTTCATAAAAGCAAGAAACAATTCTCTGAAGAAAATCCATTAATAATCGGAAGCGTAAGTTGCTTTAAACCCCAAAAAAATATAAACGATCTTATTACCATTTTTAGTAATTTCGTTCATAAAAACAACGTACACGCTCGCCTTGAAATCATTGGCGACGGAGAACTTAAAAAAAACCTTCAAGATCTTGCAGGCACTCTAAAAATCTCTCATCTCGTTTCTTTTGTTGGCTGGCAACCAAACATCTCACCATTTTTGGCTCGTTGGGATCTTTTTGCCTTAACATCTTTGTGGGAAGGACTTCCGTGCGCCATCATCGAAGCTCGACTTTTTAAACTCCCCGTCATCTGCTACAACACTGGTGGCATAAAAGATGTAATAGAAACCAACAAAAACGGGGCTTTAATTACCCAGTTTGATACAAAGTCTTTTGAATCATTTTTATTAAAATGCTACAACGATCAATCGTTTTACGAACAAATCGCAAATAACAACGACGACCTTTCTAATTTTACCGTAGAGGCAATGGTCAACCAGCATCTAGAACTCTACAAAAAATTATCCGAATAAAGACTCTTTTGACTCAGAAATTACAACTCTGGTACAGTCGTACTGTTGAAAAGGACAACTTCTTCAGGGGGGGAAACATGAAGAGGAGCCTAAGAATAACTATTTCTGGAAACGTCCAGGATATGTCATTCAAAGAAAAAATTCAGCATGCTGCTGAGAAATTCAAACTCGAAGGTATATGTGAAAATCTTGATGAGGATAAACTTATTATCCTGGTAAACGGAGAAAGCGAAATGCTTGATAATCTTATCGATACCATTTACGAAGGAACCTTGAAAACCAAGATTGATTTTGTAGATGTTGAATCAAACACAACACCAAGAAACTACCGTGGTGTTTTTAGAATCATCAGCAACAACGAGTAAAAAAATTAGGAGGGCTTTTTTAGCCCTCCTTTTGCAATAATCTTTTTTCAAATTCATATAAAAATAGTAGAGTAAAAAAAATAAATTTTTCTGATTTTAAACATTGTTGAGTATTGTTGAAAAAAATACCTTTCTTCCTACTTTTTATTTTTTTTATTTCTTCAACCACATGTTATTTTTCACAAAAAATAGATTCGATCGTTTTGAATGCAAAAAATACGATTTCATTAGATGAGTTTTGCTATTTAACAGATTTTAACGTGGGAAGTATTATCTCAGAAGAAAAAATCGAAAATGCACGCGAGATTTTAAAAGCAAAAAAACGCTTCAAAAGTATTTCTCTTAAAACAACTCCTACTGCTGGAGGGGTAACCCTAACATGCACGATCGAACCTGCAATAATCCTCAGAAAAATTCGTATTCATTCCTCTATGAGTTTGAGGCATTTTTATGAAGCACTGTACACAATTCAACCGGGAGAAATTTTTTCACCAGAAGTGCACAAGCAATCTCTTGATGCTCTCAAAAATCGACTACTGTTTGATGGATACCTCAAAGGAACAATTTCTGATTCTATCAACATCGATGAAAAAACACACACCTGCATCATAAATATTTATATTCAACCAGGCCCGCGTTATTACATAAATAAAGTAGATTTTAAATCCATTTTCCCTCTCAATCCAATGCAACAAAAAGCTTTTCAGGGGGTTATTGCCGCTAAACTTTCAAACCTTCTCAACCCGCTTATAAAAAAATATCAATACAATCAACCAACCATTAAATCTTGGAATCTGAGAATTAAAAAAGTTCTTTTTGATCTTGGGTTTTTAAAAACAACAGTGACTGCCCATGTTTCATTTAATCATAAAAAAAATGCTGCTCATATCGTAATCACGGGAACAATTGAGTCAAAAAAAATAGCTCTTTATGGAAACAAAATCTGTTCTGCAAAAGAAATTTTCGACTCATTAAGCTCTCACATTTCAACCAAGGGGGTACTGCAAGAATCGATAGCTAAACATCAACTAAAATTATTGTATCAATCAAAAGGATGCTGGAAGCCTCAAATTAAATTTCATGAAACATCTGATTTATTCAAAATCTCAATAGCCGAAGGTCCCCAAATAAAATCTTCTGATCTAAGAATAAAAACGATTGATGCTAAACCCTTTTATCTGCCTCTAATCACATCAACACAAAAAACCCTCTGCTCAACATCGTTTATAAAAAATACGCTCAAAAAAATTAACTCTCTAGCTCAACGACGGGGATACTGGGATTTTGAAATCACTAACACTCGAATGATTTTTAATCACGAACAACCGCGACATTGTAATCTAGAAATTATCGTAAGGCCGGGAACTCAACGAATACTCAAAGAAATAAAAGTTATAAACACTGATCCAGCAATTTTTAAACACAAGAAAAAAATCGAAGAGACACTCAAAGATATCCCATTTGATCCAGAAGTCATTTCTAACTTACGGATAACGATTTTAAATGATTTATACCAAGCTGGTTTTTGGCATGCAACGGTAGACTGCTCTCTCCAAAACTCAATCTCTAACGAAAATACTGACGAAGGCATTGTAGCTGTTTGTACGATCAATCCAGGAGAACAATCGATCTGCGGAAAACTTGTCGTGCAAGGATTTACAAAACTTCCCTTCAAGCAAATTCTTAAAAATTGCAACATCAAAGAAGGAAGCGTTTGGGAACAGCAAAAAATTATCGCCGCACGAAATCAACTCCACAGTTTAGAAATCTTTGAACACATCAAACTCTCTCCAAACCAAATCACCGATCCAAAAAATCCCAAACATATCATCGCTCAGATTCTAGATGATGATCCATATGAAATTCGATTTAAATTTGGTGTTTTTCTTTCAAACGAGGAGTTGCTCACTGAGCGAAAATATTCTTCTAAAATCGCTGGCACTTATTTAATTAAAAACCCAACAAATCGTGCTGATATTATCACGATTGCCTGTCAGGCCGATAGGCGAGATCAACATATTTGCCTTGGCTATCGAATCCCCGATCTTTTGGGAGAAAACCAAATCAATTCATTTTTGCTGCGCAGCAAAATGCATCACTATCTTCTCAACCTCACCGAACAAAAAAAAGCTCTTCATGAGCATAAAGTTGAATTTAAAATCATAACAACCCCGCCACCAATTTTGTATGAGCCTCAATTTGGGTGGAAAGCTGGCATAGAGAGTTCAAGACTCACCCAGCTGCATGGAAATCTTAACTTTAACAATAATCTCTTGGATAAAAATTTACTGTCGGTGTATGTCAAACCAACCTACAAAAAAATAGCTCTTGATGAACTCAAGCCAATGAGCGAAGGCTCGGTAACTATCGCAAAATGCAAAGTCGCATTTCCTATCATCTCGTATGGCAATTCTCCGGCGATTCGCTGCCAATTTAAACAACTTTTTGCCAAAAACTTTGGTACACACATCGGTATGCGGCTAACTTTACGCGCTGGCCACATTTTTACCGATTCTGCGTTTTCCAACATTCATCCCGAAGATAGATTTTTTCTTGGTGGCACAAATTCACTGAGAGGCTATTCAAAAGACACAGTCCCGCCGATTGGAACGTATGTCATGAGTAATGGACAGACGGGATACACCGTACAAGGGGGCACCAGCATGCTCCAGCTCAACACTGAAATTAAATTTTTAATTCTCAAGAATGCAGAATTACACTTTTTTTATGATCGCGGTGCTCTCTCGCAATCGTCAATCAATCAACTACTCAAAGACACCTACCGAACAGTTGGGTTTGGTACAAAGTTGTATACACCCCTGGGAATTGTAAAATTTGATGTTGGCTGGAAACTGAACGTAAGCTTTCCCGAAGAAAACACCTACAACTGGCATCTTTCATTCTCTGGATCGTTCTAAAATTTAAACCTGTGCTTCTTGCGCTTCCAAGTCGGCAGTCGCCGCAAGCGTTTGTTGCGCAATAAAACTTCGCGGTCGATAGTCTCTCATGATTTCTCGCGCCATCGCACGCGCACGCTGACGAACCGTCAAAGGATATTCATGATTAAAAGCCAAAAATTGCTGCAAACTATATTCCATGAAGTTCCACGGACTTGCTCCATTATTTTCTTGTTTATACCCATCAATTTCTCTAAGTCCTCTTGTTCCAAAATTACAAACACCCAGACCTAAGAAATCCGGATCCTGCTCTGCTAAATTAAACAATTGTTGAGGCGTAAGTTGATTAATCAAATTCTGCGCTGCCTGCAGTTGATCATTAATAACATTAGGCGGAATAATAATCATTCGTCGAATATAATTTAATTGCCGCTTACGAGCAGCAACAGGGTTGTCTAAACGTCCTGGACCATCGTCCCAAAGTTGATGCGTATACCGAAAAAGATCGTACGCACATTCAGCACCTCCAAACAAATTGTATGCTTTTAATAACAAATCATGATGATTAAGTTGATCTATTTTTTGACGCAACCCAGAAGAAAGTTGATCAAAAAGATGTTTGGGTATAAATCCTGTAACCGGGAAAAACATTAGATTTTTATCCCACCCCCAACTAAAATCCTCATATTTACAAAAAACATCTTTGACGGGTTGAAATACCTTTGGCAGCTTTTCAAAAGCGCGATTTATTTGAAATTGCCCGCTTTTGTGAAAACGATATATTTTGTATATCGATGTTGCAAAGTAAGATACAAGTCCTAAAGGAATAAATAACAATTTAAAAAAAGACTCCATGCTATTAAACATGAGTCGATCAATCCCAGATGCAAAAAAAGCACCCGGCAAAAGAATGTCATTGTTCTGCCTTAAAAAATGATATCTTGGTTCATCTGGATTTCTAACTTCTTTTCTAAAATACTCTGAAGTCGACTTTGCTATCCCATTCATAGAGGCACCCATTCCGCAAAGTAATAATACATTTTGAGTGCAATACGCAGGAAGTTTTACATCGTGCTCTGCGTTTGGGCGAAATTGCAGATATATTTTATCTGCTTTTTTCAGCACTGAAAGCTCTTTTTTAACCTGCTGGTGAACTTGATAGACTTCATAGAACTGCCAAGCCATAAGACTCAAGAAAACCATTGCCAAAAATGCTTTTTTTACTGAATTATCTGGGTAGTGCAACATCATCATCGCTGCGACAACCGCCAACTGCCCGCCCTGCGCAAACGATTTTACCCCATGCAAAAAACCTCGCTTACCCAAAATCGATGGCAACACGTGATACATCATGCGAGAAGCAAAAAGCAAAGCGATCGTAGTTTTTGTATTAAAATCACGATGATCTCCAACAATATTTCGACCCAAATTCAATCGTTGAAGCAATAAAGATTCGAGGATCGAAAGGCCAACCATCGGTGCAAAAATCTTTTTTGTATTTTCGCGATTCCAATCAGCAGATTGAATTCCAGTGGCAAAACCCCCCCAAAACTCCACCGCATTTTTTGCGTATGCTGTTATTTGCAACGAATCTTTTGTTGAACCAGCCGCAGACAGCACGGAAGAAAAAAAAGCTAAAAATAATACAAAATATCGATTAATCATTCTGAGCCAATACTTATAAAGCGGGAGTCGCCGCAACCGGTTCTTGGGCTTCCAAGCGAGAAACAACACTTAATGTCTTGTGTGCTAAATAACTTTTTGGCTTAACCTGAAGAACTTTTCGAGCAAAGACCCGTGCGGTATTCCGCATACGAGCGTCATACCCATCAGCAAATGCCAAAAACGCTCGTAGTGACTGCTCCATAACGTTGTAATTCTCATTTGGGTTAATATCACTAATATTTACAAATGAACCCGCAACATCAAAAAATGTATTCCAATATCTTCGATCAACTGTGCCCTTATATTTAATTTCTCCATCTCTGAACCGTGCAAGCAGCTCTTTATTCGATAATGTTTTAATTTCTGGTGAATATGAACCATCTCTGTTTACAGCAAAATATCTTGCGCAAGAATTAATTTCTTTTGGATTATCTTGATAATACCATTCCTGCGTATAATCAACCAACCCCTGAGAATAATATCCGCCAAACAAATTATGCGCATTTATTAATAAATCCTGTTCATTCAATAACGTAATTTGTTCTTGCAAGTCCCAAGAAAGCAGATCAAAAAGATCTCTTCTTATAAATTTTTGCTTAAAAATAGCAGGCGAACCAGTAATTTTTGAAACAACGGTAAAAAATAAGGAAGTAAGCGATCTGAGTAAAAGAGCCGCCCCTTTACCCTCTAAGTAAATACGACTCAAAGGCTCAAAGAAATTTTCGTTCAAAACTCTAGTCTTATAATTCTCATAATCCAATAACCAATTCAACAAACCATACTTACAAACTTCTTCTTCAAAATGCCTCTTATAACATTCTCTGGTCGTCCAAAAATTAAACCATCCATGAAAAAGCGACTGAAGCTCAAGTCGAGGAACAAGAACCAAATCTTGATCCCGATCAGACCCGTCAAATACGTATGATCGGTGTTTTAAGGGTAAATGTAACTCTTTGTTTAATGTTTTTATTTCCTCATCCAATCTGGTTAAAACGCGTTGAATAGCGTACGCTCGCCAAATAATTGTCGCCAATCCAGCAACAAGCACCGCAATACGAACGCGCTCATCTTTTTTGGGGATCTTTCCTTCCCCAGGAATCATCTGCGAAAGAAGCAAACAGCACAACGCAAATTGCCCGCTCTGAAAGAATGATTTACAACCATCCGCAAGAGAACCGCCTCTCATGAAAACGGGGACAACGTGATATAATAATTTAACGCAAAAAAAGAGTGCGATAGTTGTTTTTGTATTAAAATCCTTATCACTACCAACAATTTCTCTTGAAAGATCAGTTTTTTTTAACACCAGGCCCTCAAGAACAGAAATACCAGCCTGTGGCAAAAAAACCGTTTTCCAATTTTCTTTTACTTTCCAGTCCCGTAGCTGAATACCCGTTGCATGCCGAAAGACAAAATCAGCAGTCCAATCTAATGAACCTGCAGCAGACTGCACAGAAGAAAAAAGAGCCAAAAATAACAAAAAACAACGTTTCATAGAAAAATAACCTTATAAAAATATTACGCATGAATTTTATTCTATCAATTTAAAATGGTTTAGAATAATCAACAATTTTCTGGGCAAAAGTGATAAAATTTGACTTATTTGCCAATACTGCTTTTCTAAATGTAAAAAAACGTAAAAAACAATCTTGGAGCCTGCGATGAATTCTTCAGAAAAATCCCAAAATATTAAAACGTCGGTAATTGAACTGCTCAAATCTGAGCTTTTATGCCATGTTCCCTATGGAATTTTGGCTGTTGCAGCAAGTCTTTTTGTTGTCTGCTTGATGCTTTTTAACGTCCCAGACGTTGCCGCTTGCGCAAAAAGTGCAAACACCCTCTTTCACACACTGCATTTTATTCATATTTTATTTGCCTCATCATCAGTTGTGTTGGCATTTCGTAAATATTCAAACAGCTTTTGGGGCTCTCTTTCCCTGGGCGCGATTGTTCCTGCGGTTTTCTGTACCCTCTCTGACGTCTTTTTACCATACTGGGGAAGTCAATTTTTTGGCCTAAATGTAACCCTGCACCTTTGCTTTAAACATCATTTGACCTCCATTTTACCATTCTTGATCGCCGGAATCGTTAACGGACTCTTGTTGAGCCACAAAAAAAATTGTGACGACCTGATGTCAAGCGCGATGGTCTCTCATTTCTCTCACTCATTTATCAGCGCCCTTGCGTCGTTTTTGTACTTGTTAAGCCATGGATTTGCCGATCTTAAGCACGGCATGGGAATTATTTTTATAGTTCTTCTCGTATCGGTGGTAATTCCATGTATAATATCCGACGTCATTGTGCCTATTTTTTGCGCAAACGCATTTGACACAAAGGCGTGTGAACACGATTGCAAACACTAATCAGAAAGGTTTTTGAGGACTGATGAGCGGCTTAAAACTTGAACATGTAACAAAATATTATGGTTCAGAATTGGTAATCGATAACCTCAGCCTGGAAATTCCACAAGGACAATTTTTTGCCCTTGCTGGACCAAGCGGGTGTGGCAAAACAACCATTTTACGGCTTATCGCAGGACTTGAAACAGTAAATTCCGGGAACATTTTCCTTGGAAAAAAAAATATTACCTCCACCCCTATTCACGAACGGAAAATCAACACCGTTTTTCAGAGCTATGCCCTGTTTCCACATCTTTCGGTTTTTGAAAACGTTGCCTATCCATTGCGCGTTCGCAGAACATCTGAAGATGAAATCGAGGATAAAGTCTTAAAAATACTTAAAACCGTTTGCCTGAGCGGACACGACCAAAAGATGATTGGGCAACTTTCGGGCGGGCAACAACAACGCGTTGCACTCGCGCGCTCAATTGTTGCCGAACCAGAAGTCCTTCTGCTTGATGAACCTCTTGCGGCGCTTGATCAACGACTCAAAGAGCAAATGTTAATCGAACTAATCGATTTACAAGAAAAACTCGGTATGACATTTGTATACATTACACACGATCAGCGCGAAGCGCTTACTGTCGCCGACCGCATGGCGATCTTAAACGTCAGAGGTCGAGTTGAGCAACTCAGCACACCAAAAAATATTTATGAATTTCCAGCATCACGTTTTGTTGCAAACTTTGTGGGAACAACCAACATTATTCATGGAATCTTACACAAAGACGACGGCGCACATTGCTACGAGCTTGAAACAACAGATTTTGGAGCAATCAAAGTCTATGTACATCACGAACGAAATTGGATCGTCCCTGGCGCGCACTCATACATCAGTCTACGCCCAGAAAAAATCAAAATTACAAAAAAGCGATTACCGCATATCGAAAATATTATCACAGGAACAATTAAAAACATTTTGTACCAAGGACAAGCAACGCTGTTTGACGTTGAAATAAGCGAAAACTGTGTCATCAAAGTATTTAAGCAAAACGAAGACCACGTGCCTGAAGAAATTTTAAATTATGACGATGAAGTAAACTTGCATTTTTACAAAGAAGATGTCGTTCTCCTGGAGCATTAATGATGTCATTTAAAAAAATTATTGAAGCTGAATGGTTCACGTTTTTTTCTACCCCTGCTCTCTTGTGGCAGTCTCTTTTCGTGCTCCTTCCCCTAAGTATCGTTCTTATTTTCTCATTATTAGACTTTTCTTCAAACTCAATAACGTTAACACTCGCGCACTACAAAGCTATTTGTACAACAACTCATATCTGGGCAATTCTTAATTCACTGTTATTTTCTGCCCTCACCACCGCAGCATGTATTGTAATTGCATACCCTGTGGCTTACTACATCGCTTTTTGCATTAAACAATTTAAACTTTTTTTGTTATTACTTTTGATCATGCCATCATGGACAAATATCGCGACACAAGTGTACGCATGGTTTGTTCTGTTACAAAAAAATGGGCTTATTAGTTCATTACTCAAAATGTTGTATATCACAAAAGATAGTATGCACCTGCTCAACAACAAACCAGTGATCATCGTTGGTCTTACCTATTGCTTTCTGCCGTTCATGATTTTACCACTCTACTTGTCGCTCTCAAGTATCAAAAAAAATCTTCTAGAAGCATCTGCTGATCTTGGAGCAACCAATTTTGAAACATTTTACAGAGTTATTTTGCCTCTTTCTAAGGGCGGATTAATTAATGGAATTTTATTGGTATCGGTTCCGACTTTTGGAGAATACGCAGTTATCGAAATTCTTGGTGGAGCGAATTATGCATTATGGGGAAATAACATCGTAAATACTTACTTAGTCGCATCCAATTATGCACAAGGCGCAGCACTTACCGTAGCTGGAATTACTGCATTTTTACTCTCTATCCTCCTGTGCATCATAACCTACAAACTCATCCGATATATCAAAAATTATAAGCCGACGATGCACGTCCTTGCTCCAGAACGAGAAGGGGAATATTAACATGAATAGAAATCTTCAATTTTATGTCTTATCTTTTTTCGTTGGCCTGGTGTATGTTTTTATCTATTTTCCCGTAATTTCTTTGTTCATTCATTCATTCAATGCATCAACACTTGCTGCCAGTTGGGGCGGATTTACCTTCAAGTGGTACTTCTCGTTATTTTCATCGAGCGAAATTTCAAGCGCACTTTTTAATTCTCTTTTTATTGCGCTCTCATCAACTTTTTTAAGTGTTTTACTTGGCACAATGTTTGTTTTAAGTACCATAAAAACTCGTCAACAAAATTTAGATGCTATTTTTTATCCAAACATTTTCACACCAGATATTGTTCTTGCTATGGCTCTTTTTAATCTTTTTAAATTTTTAGAAATTCCCTGCGGATTTGTAAGCCTTATTATTGGCCACACGGCAATTGGATTAATTTTTGTTATTCCCATCATTCGAACAAAATTTAATGAACTCGGAAAAGATCTCATCGAAGCCTCACTTGATCTAGGAGCCAACTACTGGTACACCACGAAAAACATTCTTCTTCCTCTTCTAAAACCAGCGCTAATAACCGCTTCATTTATGGCTTTCACGTTATCTTTAGACGATTTTTTTATTTCTTTTTTTTGCACGGGCCCAGAAATTCAAACGCTTTCTTTGTATATTTTTTCTCGACTCAGGTCTCAAAGCTCACCAGTGCTCAGCGCTGTTTCATCTTTAATGATTGTTATTAGCTTTATTGTATTATATTGCTCGTACACCATCATTAAAAAGAATGAGTCCGAAAGTGGTCAGTAAAAATGAATAAAATATTTTCTGCTTTTTGGAAAAACAAATTGCAATACATGATATTTATGAGCTACACCCTCATACTACTATTTTTTTTGTATCTTCCGAAAATAAACTCGCTTATTTTTCCCGCTAAAGATGCGCTTAATGTTATTATTTTTCCCGAGATGATTTCGACTGAAATTTTACATGAATTTACAAAGAAAACAGGGATCAAAATAAATGCAAAAAATATCGAAACTGACGCTGAAGCATGTATTTTGATGGCAGATGAAAGCACTCCGTACGATTTAGCACTTGTTTCGGACTACCTTGTTCCTCAACTTATGCAAAAAAAGTTAATTACCACCATGAACAAAGAAGAGATCCATACGTACCCTCAATTGCATACTTTTTTTCAAAAAAAAGAATTCGTATTTAATTCTGTCCCGTATGCATGGAGTTTTTTTGGAATCGGAATTAATAAAGAAGTTGTAAGCGTTCCAACTCCTCTTTCTTGGAATTATTTATTCCAACCACTTGAGATCAAAATTTGTGTTCCAGATGAACCCTTAACGCTTACCAGCCTTGGAGCACTTGGTTCTGGCATTAATTTACAAAAAATTGGCTCCGCTGAATTAACAAAAATTAAAACAGCTCTTGAAACACAAAAACAATTTGTAGAAATTTACACCGATACCAATATCGCGCTTCTTTTTCTCAACAACGTTGTCCCTCTTGCTTTTGCATCATACAAAACAATTCAAATGGCTCACCAATACAATCAAAATATTTCTTTCGTTGTTCCCCAAGAAGGGGGAATTGTCATTTCAAACGATTGGGTTATGATTGCGAATAGCAAAAAACAAAGTCTTGCTAAAAAATTTATTAACTTTTGCCTTGATGAAAA
>Ga0194133_10001105_pt1 | contig 50336 bp, 20 predicted proteins | sample TA2KigOf40mmetaG_FD_155448 | JGI IMG/M metagenome (GOLD analysis project Ga0194133, IMG submission 155448) | Freshwater microbial communities from Lake Tanganyika, Tanzania - TA2015055 Kigoma Offshore 40m | ecosystem: Environmental > Aquatic > Freshwater > Lake | place: Tanzania: Lake...
CTACTTCTTTGATGACAGTTTTCTCACCAACAATTTTTCTTGGCATGTATAGAACATCTTGTCCATACATTTTAAGTTGTTCGTTGATTAGATCTTGAATAAGTCTTTGCTCACTCGGAGATCCTTGTAAAAAATAAGAATTGAGTGGTGACATATCAACCTATAAGGTCTAGTGGTGGTAATTCATATTCATTCTTAAGTTGTTGTTCAAGTTTTTCTACTTCTGAGACCCCATCATCATAAATTTGTCTTCCATTCAGTTGGACTCCACCAGGAAGTTGAACACCATTGAACTTAATCATATTTTGACCCCACTGTTTCTTAATAAGTGCAGTGAGATATTTCTTTAGCCACCAATCATTATAAAGTCTTGGAGCATCTCCAGGATTTACGATTCGATAACAATCAATAATTACATAATCATTATCTGAAACTTCCTTCCAATCAATATCCAAATACAATTTATGATTTAGTTTATTAAAACGAATTTGTGCGTGTGGATTCAAAAGATAGTCTAAATCCTCTAGGTATCTTTTAACCATCGAATAGTTTAGAAGATCTAATGCACCATAATAATAAACATCATTTAAAAATAATTGATATTTTATATTAAACAATCCAGCAGATGCAGTATTTGTTGAGTTTATCTTAAGAATATTATTAACACCAATAATAGAGTCTGGAAGAGGGAGATAATTAACACCTTCAACATAAGTAAGAGATGTTACTCCAGCGCCAACAACATTTGGTGAAGTTGTTGAAGATCCAACTGGGCCAGACTGCTTTAAAATATTTTTAGTTGCGGGAGTAAGTTTATGCTTTAAAAATACACGATCAATGCCATCATAATGACGCTCATGAAAATACTGAATTGCATCATCAATTAGGTTATCGATTTGATCGTCATCTACATTTATTTCTAAAACTGGCTTACCTAGTTGTTTGAGGCAGTAATCTTTCAATTCCGCTCTACTAGATGGTTGCGCCATAAAAAATACCCCTAGTTTCCTAGAGGTATTTATAAATTATGGGTTACGTTTTCACTCGCCCTTTAGTTTTTTGATTTCATCGCGGAGTTCATTGATTTGAACTTGTTGTTCTTTAATTGCTTCAATTAGGACGGAAACTATGTTTCCATAAGCAACAGACTTGATTCCTTTTTCTCCAACTCTAACTACCTCTGGAATAACTTGTTCAATTTCTTGAGCAATAACACCTATTTGACGTTCGTTAAAATCAATTCTATCGTAGACTACTCCACGTAGACTCAGAACTTTATTAAGAGCATCTGGAATAGTCTCAATGTTTGTCTTGAGTCTAATATCTGAGTTTGCAGTAACGTTACCAGAAGCAGTTAATGCACCACCATTTGAAATAGTCACCGGACTTCCAGTGTTGCCGCCACCATAAAGTCTTGTGTCACCAGAGTTAGCGTTTCCATAACCAATGTACATGCCATCGCGTAAGTTTGAAGAGTTATTGTTTCTCATAACTCTGAAGTTCACATAATCATCATTATTATCAAGCATACCAAAGGTTACATACTGTGATCTCAGGTTACTTACCGTTGTAGTCGATGTGACTGAGAGAGGTGAAGTTCCTGTTGCAATTGTTGATGTTAATGCAGTACAAGTAATTGTACCAGCAGTAAAGTTACCAGAACCATCACGAGCAACGATTGTAGATGCAGTGTTTGCTGAGGTTGCATTAGATGTTACAGTAAATGTAGCCGCGCCAGAGTTATTAAAGGTCGTAGAACCAGAAAGACCAGTTCCTGAGGTATTCAAAGTTAATGTGTTCGCTAAGTTTCCAGAGAATGTTGTAGCAGTAATAGTACCAGCACTGAAGTTGCCAGATCCATCACGAGCGACAATAAAATTAGCAGTGTTGGCATTAGTAGCATTGATGCCAAGTGTAACAGCAGCAGAGTTGTTATAAGAGGTTCCAGTTAAGTATGTTGAAGAAATTGTTAATGTGTTTGCAAGAGGTCTTTGCCAAACACCAGCGTCACTCCAAAGTTGTAAATTAGACGCAACGTTCCAAGAACCAGTACCATTATTAGATGCATACCATCTTGCACCACTTCCAGGTTGTAATACGAACAACTGGTTATTATTATTTCCACTTGGAGCATCATGCACCCATGCACCATTAACATAATACATGTTAGCGGTTAAGAAAACTATTCCATCCCAAGAAAGAACACCAAACGAAGATTGTGATGGTTTCTTAATAATTAACTGAGAATCATTGTTGTCTGTGGTTCCATTGACAACTAATCCACCACCGCCAATTGCAGATCCAGTTCCACCAACAATTGTTGTACCTCTAATTGTTCCAGCATTAAAGTTACCAGAAGCATCACGTCTTACAATAGTATTACCAGTGTTATCTGATGATGAAGAAAATCCATTAAGTAATGCAGCGTTTAAATTAGCTACTTCTGTAGTTGATGTAACTGTGAGTGGTGCTGTTCCTGTTCCAATTGTAGAAATTAATCTTGTACCACTAACGGTTCCTGTAGCAGTAAATACACCCGCACCAGTTAATGTTGCAGCAACAGTTGTTCCACCATACCATCTGAATAGTTCTGAGGTAGTTGGAACTGAATGCCATAAAGTAGAACCTTCAATACCTGCCGCATAATCTGCGGAAGAAGCACTTAAATTAGTATAATAAACAACTTTAGTACCAACACTTCTTGTATTAAATGTAGGAGCAGCAACACCATTTGTACCAAATGTAATCCAGTTATTTGTTGAACCGCTAAAGGTTAACTGTGCAGCAGTTGTTGAACCTGCAGAAGAAAGTTCAATTCTTCCAGTACCGAAGCTACCAGAACCATCACGTCTTACAATTGCGTTTGCCGTATTCGAGGTTGATGAAGCAAATCCATTAAGTAATGCAGCGTTTAAGTTAGCTACTTCTGTAGTTGATGCAACCGTGAATGGTGCTGTTCCTGTTGCAACTGTTGATGTATATCTGGTTGCCGAAAGGGCTCCAGTAATAGTTAAACCACCAGAATTAGTCAAGGTGAATACATTTGTTCCACTAGCATTTCTACCGATAAGCTCAGTGGTGAATTGTAGGTAAAGATTGTTACTATGGAATTGAATTTTGCCTGCTTTCTCACCTGTCCAACTTCCTGTTGTAAAACTTATGTCATGGTTTGCTCCAATCGCAATTGATTGTGTAGTCAATAACCCCTGTAACGTTGGAGTTGTAGTCAAAGTATAAGCAGTTCCATTGCCAATCAGTAGAGCACCATTTGAAGGTAATCCAGAAAGTCCTGTGCCGCCTCTTGCGATTGGAATAGTGCCCTGATGATTGAGAACATCTAAGTAATATGAAGAGTTATTTCCTCCAAGAGTTGCAGCGTCAACATCACCGCCACCAGCAGCAGTTTTAATTTGAACCGTTCCAGTTCCATCAGCTCCAATCGCAAATGTTGAGGATTTAAATCTAGAAACACCTAAGGTTGAATAAGCATCAACTGTTGGTACGACTCTATTAAGAGAAATTTGAACATTACCAAAATAAGTATTAATTCCAACTCCATCTGGAGCTAATACAGATGAAGTTGCTAAAACAGCAATTGGTTGAGTAGTTCCTATACCAACAGAAGTTACAACTTTTTGGAAAGAAGAATCTCCCCTCAAGAAAGTTTCATTATTCGCGGTTCCAGAAGAGGCAAGTCTACTAGGACTAATCGTTCCTGAAATAACATTACTAGCATCAATATCACCACCGCCCACAGCTGCCCAGTTAAGTGGAATTTGTCCTGAAGTATTGACAACATTAGTGAAACTAATGTTTTGTTTTGTGAAAGAAACAATACCACTTCCGTTAGTTCCAAGACCAACTTGGCCAATAATTAATCCACCAATAGAAACAAGAGCACTATTTCGACTTTCATGTAATGTAAATGAGTTTGTAGTTGCAGAACCAACAAAATAATAGAATCCTGTTGTAATTCCAGATGTAAGTGTTCCAGCACCATCAGCAGCGTTAACTTGAACTGGATCTCCTTGTGTAAAACCGTGATTTACTAAGACAATTTGATCTGTTTCAGTTCTGAATCCAACTCTTGTAAAAGTATGTGTTCCAGTTCCAGAACTGTTTAAATCAATCAAAGAAGATGCAGCAACGGCATAATCAGAGTGAACCGAGTAGGAAGAAACTCCAACTTTTTTAACATAGTAAATCTGATCAGGCACTAATGTTGATACTGGTGTTCCTGATGTTGTATACTGGACAGGATCTCCATTCCCAAATGGTAAGAAATTAGTAGTAATTCTGTCATTGGCGAAGTCAACATTACCACCAACATCAATAGATGTACCAGTAAAAGTGAAACTAGTTGTGGCGGTGCTTACATTGGTACTGATAGCAACTGCATTCCTATCTGCAATGTGATCCGGAAGTGCAGTAGTTGGTGTAAATTTCGCTCCATTTTGAAGCTTCACATAAAGTCTGGTTTCAACTGTAGCAATTTGAACCGTAAAATTAGAACCACCTGTTCTACCACCAATAGGATCGGGATCATTAAGTGTTAAAATATCGTTAACAGCAAAATAACGTCCGCCAGTATTAATTGCAACAGATTGGACAGTACCTGCAGCGCTAACTGTAATTGTTCCTGTTATACCAGTACCAATACCACTAGCAGTATCAAATCTTACTCCAGTGTAAATACCAGCAGAATTATATCCAGAACCACCCGCAAGAGTCTTGAGTGTTAAGGCAACACCTCTTACGAGACCAGTAGTGCCATAACCAACTTGTGGAAACGCAAGTCCTTGATCAGTAGTTATTCCAGCGGCAGTATTAATACCAATGAGTGGTGGTCTAGTAACTATACCTGTTACAGCCCCTTGATTTAGGACACTTCTTACTGTATCTCCATCCTCGAAATTATATACAGTTGAATTATTTAAAATAAAGAACTGCGAATGAGTATCAGATATTAATACATATGGAGACCCTGGTTCAACAACGGTATCTCCATTACCCAAATTAACAGAAGGAATTTGGTTATGTAATTGAAGTCTACCAAAATTACTTGTAACCCTGTAGTAATTAGTAACTTTAGGTGGAATTAGATCGGAGTTAATTTGTCCAATTGCATTTAATTGTACAATTGCATTTGGAACAGCATTTGTAGAAACAGATTTATCAATGAATCCACCAAGTCTGCCATTTAAGAATGAACGTATAGCTAACTGAGTTGAAACTCTCTTATTTTGTGGACCACCAAGTTCATTATCACCCAATCCAGCGTCTGTAGAGAATTCTTCTACAGCAATACCACCCGAAAGAGTTAGTCGGATAGAATCAAGAGTACCAATAGTTACTGTATTATTGAAGATGATATTACCAGTTCTGTTGAATGCGGTAATAAAATCACCAATCTTAAAGTCTCCTAGTTCATTTGTGCCAGAAGAATAAACCCTTCCACCTCTTTCACTAACTTGTTCAGATTTCGTAACTGTTTTACCACCATTTTGAGGTAAAGCGTTATAGTCAATACCAGATCCAGAATATTCCCAAGTATGGGACGAAGAGTTAATAATAGATGGTCTATGCCAATGCAGTTTATAAGTTTCTGGAAGGTTCTGAACACCCTGAATAGTCTGGCCAGTCAGAGTGGTATCAATTTTACTATTCGTTGACCAAAAAGTAGTTACTCCAGCAACTGTCGTTACTGCGACTCCAATAGGAGTTGCACTATGATCAGTGATATTTAATATCGTTGTTTCATTTGTTACTGCAAAGTTTCTCTTAGTTCCAGAAGAAAGTTCAACAGATACTAACAATTGTCTGGTAGTTTGATTATAAGTAACAGCAATACCAAGAGCAGTTCCACCGATAACTGTTTGTGTAATTTCTCTACCAGCAACAAAGTTTGCTGTACTACCCACCCCAGCAAGAGTTACATACTGATAATCATTGTGTCTGTCAATAACAGAGCTAGCAAAAAACTCAAAAGTATTTTTTTGGAACGTATGAAGACCAGTAGAAGCAGAAGTTAAATCTACAATTCTAAGTAAACTATCATCCTCAGCAAGTTGGAAGCTGTTAGCATCAATATATTTTACATAATATTGGTTTTGGTTAACCAATCCTCCGATAACTCTGTTGGGAATTACTCCCTCATCTCCAAAATAAACTACACTATCTTGATTAGCGAATGGATGTAAAGAAATATTAAAAGTATTTGCACTAATATCTACTACTCCACTTGCAGTAACCGCAGCTCCAATAAACTCTTTGGTAACTGGAGATGCTTTAAAGTTTGAAGTGACATCTTGATTTGCATTATTAAAGAATCTTGCAACATATAAATCTTGCTCGGATCTACCCAAACCAACTACTTTCAGAGTAGTTAAGCCACCAGAAGTACCAGTTGCAGCAATTCTTCCTCTATCAAATATAAATGAAGCCGGACTAAATCCTGTTGATCTAAGCGCGAACAAACCAAAGTTAGTTGCAGAGTTAGTAATGGACAGATATCCACCAGACTGAGTTAGAGATCCATAGCGACAGAAGATTTGGAAACAAGATACAACCTGTGCATATCCATCATTAATAGTTCTCCAACCAATACCACCAAAAGAAACCATGGTAAATGCCGCAGCAACCATAGATTTACCTTGTTCTGGTTGTTCTAAGTCGGCATTAAGTTCCACTTCCTGTTTAACGAGTGGAACGTTTGGCGAATTAACTTTGTTTCCATCTACTAAAATACCATTTGCACCTAGGAAAGAAAGAATAGAACAGTTTTGAATATATGGAGATCTTACGATAAAAGGTTTATCTCCTTTTGTAGCATATCCAGTTCTAGATGTAAGCTGATCATCCGGATCATCAAATGCAACAGCGTAATCAAAAGTACTTAGTGGAACACCCGCGGCATCAACTGAGTCTTTCATTGCAAAACCAGTTACATAAACACCGTTTCTTACTCTGAATAAATCTTTACCTGCGTTCAGTGGTCTAATAATTGTATTTCTTAGGTTGTCTCCAACTACTGCAACGTCATCATAGAGTAAAATTGGATTATCTTCAATATAATCACCAGCCTCAACAAAGATACAGACTGGTTTTGATTTTGTCAATGGATTACTTAATTGTGGCGCGGCGGTAGTGCCAAATCCAACAATATTAGTCATAATGCCAACATAGTTGACAATCGCAGTTCTTACATCGGCACAATCAGTTAAACCAATATTTGTTGACGCAATACCTACTAGACTTCCAGATAATAGCGCAGTTGTAAGAATACCAACAAGACTATCAATTGTAGCTCTTGTAGTTGCACAGATATTTGGATTTTTATTAGTTCCGCCAATTGAGACATCACCTATAACTGTAAGATCTTGATAATTCAGCCAATTGGTAACCGCTTGTTTTGCATATTTACCCAAACTTTGGAAAGCATATACAGAAGCAGCTTCTTCTCCAAGAACTCCATTAGATATTAGTGCTCCAGCACCATCAAAATACTTTTTAGTTGCATATAAAGTATGTTGATTCGTTCCGAAAGAAACATCTTGTGCAATAGCATCTATAATATATCCAAGATCTCTTGCACACTTACGACCACCAACGACTGTTGTAGATCCAACTCCTACAGAACTTATTCCGATTCCAAGAGTACTAATCCCTGAAAGATTTCTTACATTATATGTAGAATTAACAAGGAAATAACCATAGTTGGTTGTAGTTCCAATACCTGCAGTGCTTCCTGCAGCAACAACTGTAGTAACAATTCCAGCAAGAGATGTAATTGTTGATCTAACGTTTGCACAGGACTCAGGACTTAAGTTTGAACCAACTTTACCAGCTACTGATAGAGATCCAGTAGTAGAGTTAGCATAAGTCACTGTAGTTGTAGTGCAATTTGTCACTACGTAATTTCCGTTGTATCCCGCTGGAGTTACTCCAGTAACAGAAATTACTTGATTGACTTGGAATGGAGCAGTTTCTTGAGCATCAAATGTTAATGTTGCTGCATCACCAAATGTTATTGTTTCTCCGTTTGTATTTGCAGTATTTGGGTGAGAAAGATTTGCAAAAGTAGCACCAAGTCCAGTAATATAAGCACCTGATCCAATTCCAGTTCCAAAAACTGGCATTCCCAATACAAGTCCAGTATTATTTGCAATACTTACATATCCTTGACCTGTAGTGCCTCCTGTAGAGGTTTTAGTGGTTGAAACTGTTCCAGTTGTTGCAGTAATTGTAAGATAAGGATCTGCAGTAATTGTTAAATCTCTAGTGTTTAACTGATTGGTTACAGCCAATCTCATTAAATCTCTAGCAGTTGTAAATACATAATTTGATTGAGCTTCTTCTCCAAGAAGTCCATTAGTTGTTGGTTGACCGACATTATTAAAATAGAATCCAGCAAATCTTCTACTGTAATTATTACCTCCAGTAAATACGTCCGTCTTAACTGCATCTACAAAAAATCCAGTATCTCTAGCACACTTCCAAATTCCTGCAGTGGTTCCAAATCCAATTACACTCAGATTAAAGTTTCCAAGATTTAGTGCAGGAAGTCCACTAGTATTTCCAGCACCAACTACGGCAGTAATGACTCCAACAAGAGAAGTAATATTATTTTGCACATCAGTACATGCTGTAGTATCAGAAACTCCTACATTTCCACCACCTCCTCCAAAAACTGTTGGTCCAGGAGTAGCATTTAAATTTTTATTGCTGAGCTGGTTCGTAATAGCTCTTCGCATTTCGATTCCAGCTTGTTGGAATCCGTAAATTGATTGTTGTTCTTCTCCAACAAGACCGGTTGATAGAGCTGCTCCAACACTATCAAAGTAGAAGGCAGCAAATGTTCTTGCATAATTATTACCCCCGGTAAATACATCTGTTGAAACGGCATCAACAAAGTATCCAAGATCTCTCTGACATTTAGCTGAAGATATTCCAGAAGACCAAAAAGTAGGATATTCAGTATTAATAGCCGTTAATGCAGTAGCAACGATCTCACTCTTATTGAGTTGTATTAATTGATATGCACGATAGTATCTAGAATCTTTAGTTGTAGAAGTAACACCCGGACCTGGTACATAGAATCCGGTAGGGAATCCAACAGCAAGAGAAGCTATTGATTTATCAACAATTTCTTGTTTGTTGATTTCAATTAATTTATGAGCATAATAATATCTTGATCTTGTAGTAGTTTCAGCATCTCCAGGGAAGAAGAATGTTGATCCTACTCCAACTGCAACAGAAGCAAGAGATTTATCAATGATCTCCTGTCTATTTCCTACGATAAGATTTCTAGCATCTTTAGATGTATGGAAATAATTACCATTTGAATTTGCTGGATCCTGTATAAGAGTAAAATCAAATGTTTGATTTACACTAGTTTGATATAGTGTAGGTGGTGACTGGTTATTGATTATATATTGTCCAATAAATTTTAGATAATCAAGAGCAAAAATGAAAGGTACCTCTTCACCGGCGTAAGTTCCTTGATTATAAAAATCAAGCGAAGTAGATCTAGATTTAGAATTTCCTCCAAATCTTACATCATAAGTCAGAGCTTTTACAGCAGATCCGATTCCAGCTTTCCAAGTATTTTCGTTAAAATCTGGGAATATCGTAGCAATTCCAATATTTTCAAAGTTAAATTTTACATATGCAATTACTTCTTCTTTGATAAATTGTTCGTTTACCTCAAGTAAATCACCAGCATCGAGATATCTTTGACCAGGATAAAGGAAACTATCAAATGATGCTAATTGAGCCGCACGTTTGATAGTTTTAACTGGTAGAGCTCTACCATCAAAAGTATCGTCACCGTTTTCAGCAGAAACATAATATCTACTTTCAAATAATCCAGCACCATTTGTTGTAAATCCTAAAGTTCCATCTGGAAGTAATGCTAAAAGTTGTCCTGCAGTTCCTAACTTTGGAGGTAAAGTTAATGTATAATTTGAAGAAATACCAGAATTAGAAAGTTGAATCTTTACAGATTTGTCCTGACTACTTGCAGTATTAACACCGACAAGAGATAATGTACTTACACCTACATTATTAAATGTAGAAACTCCAGAATAATTAATATTAGTTCCAGAAAGAGTTGTAACAAATCCAGCAATAACTCTCAAACTTTCTATACCAGAAACTGAAGAATTTTCTCCATTAATGGTTATAGTTCCAGATCCAACAGAAAGAATGCCAGTAATCCTAGCATCACCGGAAACAATCAAATCAGTGTCACCAATTCCTATAGTAACATTTCCAAAAGTAGAGAGACCGGTATAGTTAATATCAGATCCATTTAGATAAGTAATGAATCCAACTGGAGATTCTAATCTTTGAACCGTTCCCACTCCAGTTACGTCAAAGTATGTTGCAAATCCAGTATTAACTCTGGAAAGATTGGTGTTAGATGTTTCAATATTTAAATCGGTAGCGATACCAGAAGAAATATATGCAATATCTAATCTTGCACTAGAAATTCCTGCAGTAGTTACGATACCACTTGTAGCAAAGAAGTTGTCTACTCTAGCGCTTGTAATTCCTACGGTTGTTACAATACCGCTTGCAAGATATAAATTATCGATATATCCGAAAGAAATTCCTGCAGTAGTTACAATACCTGTAGTTACAAAAAGATCATCTACTCTACCACTAGAGATTCCTGCGGTTGTTACAATACCTGTAGTTACAAAAAGATCATCTACTCTACCACTAGAGATTCCTGCAGTGGTTACGATACCAGAAGTTGCAAAGAAATTATCGACTCTAGCGCTTGTGATTCCTGCAGTGGTTACGATACCAGAAGTTGCAAAGAAATTATCGACTCTAGCGCTTGTAATTCCTACAGTTGTTAGAATACCAGTGTTAATATATACATTGTCTATTGATGCAGTTGAAATTCCTGCAGTAGTTACGATACCAGAAGTTGCAAAGAAATTATCTACTCTAGCGCTTGTGATTCCTGCAGTGGTTACGATACCAGAGTTGATGTAACCATTATTAGCTGATAAAGTTGTGGTATAAAGATTAGTTATAATACCTGAAGCTACATAAGCATTTGTAATGTTAAAACTAGTAGCGATACCACCATTGATATTAGCAGTATCAATGTACTCTGTAGTTGCAAATAGAGTGGTTACAATACCTGTAGTTACAAAAAGATCATCTACTCTACCACTAGAAATTCCTGCAGTAGTTACGATACCTGTAGTTACAAAAAGATCATCTACTCTACCACTAGAAATTCCTGCAGTAGTTACAATACCAGAAGTTGCAAAGAAATCATCTACTCTAGCACTAGAAATCCCTGCAGTGGTTACGATACCAGAGTTGATGTAACCATTATTAGCTGATAAAGTTGTGGTATAAAGATTAGTTATAATACCTGAAGCTACATAAGCATTTGTAATGTTAAAACTAGTAGCGATACCACCATTAATATTTGCAGTATCAATATACTCTGTAGTTGCAAATAAGGTTGTAACAATACCAGAAGTTGCAAAGAAATCATCTACTCTAGCACTTGAAATTCCTGCAGTGGTTACGATACCAGAAGTTGCGAAGAAGTTGTCTACTCTAGCACTAGAAATCCCTGCAGTGGTTACGATACCAGAAGTTGCAAAGAAATCATCTACTCTAGCACTAGAAATCCCTGCAGTGGTTATAATTCCTGTGTTTATTCTTGAAGTATTTGCATTTGATTCACTGGTTACGTTTAATCTAGAAACCGACTCTTCTTGAACATCTAGGACATCAATGAATGCTTTACCGACAATGGGATCAGTGAAAGTAAAACTTGTTGATATGCTTAAATTTGAAAAATAATAATCATTAAGTTGAGTAAATTCAAAATCTCTAGTTCCAGTTACATTATTAGTTTCATTTATTGTTATTTCGCCAACTCCAATACTTTCAATATTGGCGGCCGCAGTTAATCCACTAGAAGGATCAAATATTATATCATATCCCACTGCCAAATTAGAAGTATCAATTCCAGTAATTATTGTACCAGCTGAAGAAACTGTTCCAGATACAGTTAAAACTCCAACAGTACCGGTTGTATTTTGAGATAGAGTTACAAATCCAGTACCTAGAGAAAGGATGGTTGTTCCTGCACCAATCCCAAAACCACTAACTCCATATCCGACAGCTAAAACGGATGTATCAATGCCCGCAGGGGATGACAATTCATTTCCATTAGAAGTAACTAGATAAGCAGATGTTGATATTTGGGCATCTGTGGTAAATTGACTTATAATGATAGAACCGGTTTCAATACCTACCACTGTTGTTCCAACAGAAACATATGTGGAATTAGTAACAGAATATCCTACGCGAATATCATTCGTAGAAATTCCAATAATTAGAACGTCTGGAGTTGAACTTATAATACCGGTCCTTTCAACAGGTTGGTTGTAAGCTATAGATAAACTTCTGGCATTTACATTACCAGCAAATACAGCATCTCCAATTACGTCTAAAGCAACTGCAGTTCCACTAGTTCCAATTCCAATTGAAACTTTATTAATTAAATTTTGAGTCGAAGCTGCACCAACTAGATAATGACCGCCAGCAGTAGATCCATCATGGACCACTGCGACATCTAGATTAGTATCAATTGTTAACTCTCCAACTGCCCCCGTAAATACTAAATGTTCTGCTGTGGTTCCTCTTCTAAGCTGTACCTGCTTGGTCATAGTACTATACGACTCAAATTACTATTTCTTCTGATTTATTTATCAGAATTAAATGATAACAACATAAGTTCTTGGAATCTGGAATGGATTGTTAATAGTTGTTCCCGAAGTTTCCTGAATATAAATTGTTCCAAGTCCGACATAAGTTGATTTAGTAAACGACTCAAATCCTGAAGAGAATCCAAATAAAGATCCAGATGTATCTTTGTAGATTTTGACAACAAAATTATTTGAAGATCCAAGAATACTAATTGATCCAGAACTCTTATATGCAGGTATGAATATAATATTTGGATATAGAAGTTCTCCCGATAAAGTTGCAATTCCAGACCCAATTTGAGTGTAAGTTGAAACTTTTTTGGTTGATGAAGTTCCACTAATATTGAATATTCCAATTCCAACAACAGAGTATTCGGATTCAACTTTGGTTGTTGCGGAACCATTGATAGAAATAAGTATCGTAGACTCTGGAGTTTGTGCAGAATAAGATTCTGATTTACCAGAAAGAGCAAACAGACTACCAGATCCATTATAAGTATCTACCTCTTTTTCACCAGAAGATGTGGCAATAAAGATAGTTCCAAATCCAATTTCCGAACTTACAAATTTAACACTCTGATAAGATCCAAAAATTGACTCTACTCCAACACCAATATAAGAATAAGTTGCAATTTCTCTTGTAGAAGCAACTCCACTTAATGTGAATAGTATTGTATCCTCAACAGGGTTCGCAACAAATGTTATATTCGCTGCATTTTGATAATCACATGTAAATTCTTCACTATCACAGGAATCATAAAGAACATCCGAAGTATGTTGAGTAAACTTAAATAGTACAGTATTAGAAATACTTGGAGTGTAAGCACTTACTGCAGCAACACCAAATACATCTACAGGTATTACTCCAGTTCCAACTTCAGATATAGTAATACTTTCATCAGAAGCTGCACCATTAATACTTAATGTTGGTTGATCTGTTGGAGGTATGCTTGATAAAGACTCATTTGCAGAAGAGGTAAATTGATATAAAACAGTATTCTCTGGAGTCTGTGCAGATATTGACTCTAATGTTTCTGAAATTCCAGATATTACAAATAAAGTTCCTTTACCGTTTATCAGAATTTTTCTAATTATCTTGTCAGCACCGGCACTAAGAGTTATGGAACCGGATCCACGATAAGCATCTACCTCTTTTTCTAATGTTGCAGTTGTTTGTTGCGAAATAGTTGCATTTCCAGATCCAGAATATGTAAATGTTCTTACCGGTCTGGTTAATGCATTACCAGGAATAGTTACAATACCAGAAGTAATATAAGTGGATCTTGTGAAACTCCAAGATTTACCAACTCCAGGGCCGCCAGGATAAGCTATCGTATCCTCTGGACTAAATCCAGTAATTACATTGAATAATCCAGTTCCAGAATATGGAGTTAATGGACTATACTTGGCAATATTATTAGTTTGATCAAACTTGAATGTTCCTATTCCAGTTCCAGGAACCTTATCATTAATTGGATATCTATTTGAATATGTCTTAGCATCACGAAGATTTCCTTCACTATCCGGCGCAGTTCCTACGCCAATACCAAACTTAATGCCTGTTGTGCCAATACCAATATTTTTTTCAATACCATAGTGTGGAGTGTAATCAATATTTGGATGTAATAGTTCTCCAGAAATACTAAAGAGTTGAGTATTCTCTGGAGTCTGAGCTGAATAAGCTTCTAGAGCTACTCCAGAAATACTAAAGAGTTGAGTATTCTCTGGAGTCTGAGCTGAATAAGCTTCTAGAGCTGTTCCAGAGAATGTTAGAGTACCTAAGCCAACATAGGAATCTACATCTTTTTCTACAGCTACTCCAGAGAATGTTAGAGTACCTAAGCCAACATAAGATTCTGTATTCTTCTCTACAGCTACTCCAGAGAAAGTATAAAGAACAAAGTCTTCTGGAGTCTGAGCTGAATAAGCCTCTAGAGCTGTTCCAGAAATAGTAAAGAGTTGAGTATTCTCTGGAATCTGAGCTGAATAAGCTTCTAGAGCTACTCCAGAAATACTAAAGAGTTGAGTATTCTCTGGAGTCTGAGCTGAATAAGCTTCTAGAGCTGTTCCGGAGAGTGTTAGATTACCTAAGCCAACATAGGAATCTACATCTTTTTCTATAGCTATTCCAGAGAATGTTAGAGTACCTAAGCCAACATAGGAATCTACATCTTTTTCTATAGCTACTCCAGAGAATGTTAGAGTACCTAAGCCAACATAAGATTCTGTATTCTTCTCTACAGCTACTCCAGAGAAAGTATAAAGAACAAAGTCTTCTGGAGTCTGAGCTGAATAAGCCTCTAGAGCAGTTCCAGAGAACGTATAAAGAACTAAATCTTCTGGAGTCTGAGCTGAATAAGCCTCTAGAGCAGTTCCAGAGATTTGAATTCCTGTGGTTCCAATACCAATATTCTTTTCAATACCATAATGTGGAGTGTAATCAATATTTGGATGTAATAGTTCTCCAGAAATTTTAATTCCGGTAGTTCCAATACCAATATTCTTTTCAATACCATAATGTGGAGTGTAATCTACAAATGGGTGTATGATAGAAGTATTGGTAATTGTAAATAATCCAGAAGGAAAGTAATTATAGGCGGCTGTTTCTCGACAAGAAGCAATTCCAGAAATAGAATATAAAGCAGTATCACCGATATATCCCTTTCTAGTAAAACTCCAGGATTTACCTACACTAGGACCTCCAGGATAAGCTTCTGTATCCTGTGGGCTAAATCCATTTACAACATTAATCGGTCCAAATGGATATACAAGTTCACCGACAATAGATGGAACTACAGCACTTACTTCACCAAAATCAAGTGTTAGTCCAGTTGGCGATAGATATACATCACCATAATCAGCGGGTTGTTCAGTTGGATTGTGAATTATTAATCCATAATCCAAAGCACCTTCAATGATAGAACTTTCATTATAATCATAAGTGACCCTTTCAACTAACTGACCAAATTCAAATAGTGTACCAATACCAACATAAGATTCTGTATTCTTTTCTACAGCTACTCCAGAGAAAGTATAAAGAACAAAGTCTTCTGGAGTCTGAGCTGAATAAGCCTCTAGAGCTGTTCCAGAGAAAGTATAAAGAACAAAGTCTTCTGGAGTCTGAGCTGAATAAGCTTCTAGAGCTACTCCAGAAATACTAAAGAGTTGAGTATTCTCTGGAGTCTGAGCTGAATAAGCCTCTAGAGCTGTTCCAGAGAATGTTAGAGTACCTAAGCCAACATAGGAATCTACATCTTTTTCTACAGCTACTCCAGAAATACTAAAGAGTTGAGTATTCTCTGGAGTCTGAGCTGAATAAGCCTCTAGAGCTGTTCCAGAAATAGTAAAGAGTTGAGTATTCTCTGGAGTCTGAGCTGAATAAGCTTCTAGAGCTGTTCCAGAGAATGTTAGAGTGCCTAAACCTATATAAGATTCAGTTTCAGACTCTAATGCAGAAGTTGATAAAACTATAGATCCAGAAACAACTTCTGAATAAGAAGCTCTTACTATCGCAATACCATCAATATAAAGCCTATAGTTTGCAGAACATATTGCTGATCCACTTAGAGACATTCCTCCAAATGGATATGGTATTACTGGATCAACAATAAAAGCATAATCGCCAATTTGTGGAATTGGTGTTCCTGATACTTGACCATAATCAAGGGGAATACCAGATAAAACATCTACAATACTACCATAATCAACAATACTTTCAGTTATTGAAGATTCATTATAGTCATAAGTAATACTTTCTTCAGCAGTATCTAAACTGAAAAGAGTGCCAGATCCCGTATAATTACCTGTTATAAATCGTTCTTCCGCGCTTCCAAATATCTGTATATTTCCTGAACCAACATAAGATTCTGTATCATTCTCTATAGCTACTCCAGAAATACTGAAGAGTTGAGTATTCTCTGGAATTTGAGCAATGAACTGTAAGCCTGTATAGTTACCAGTAATTGTGTAGAGAGTAGTATCTCCTACAGGACTTATCGTAGTGGACTCTAGGGCCGTCTCGGCGACGGCTGTATCTAGTCGGAGAGTACCAGAAGACAGATATGCATTTACGGTCCTTTCTAGACCATTTCCTATCTCAAATACAGTACCATTTCCTACCCAAGTAAATACAACATTTTCAGTTAGAGTTTCACTTGTAAATTCAAATAGTATACCAGAAGAAATATATTGATAACTTGCAGATTCTTGTAGAGTACTTAATGTACCTATATTACCGTAAGGAACTAATGACTCGCTAACAGAGATATTATACCAGTCATCTTCTAAGAAATTAAAAGTTGGACTTCCATCACTTACAGCTCCAATATCCTCCGAAGATGTTGATGCAGACGAAATTAATCCATAATCTTCGGTAGAATATGGATTATTTACTTCTGGATTATCTAGATTATAGACATAAACTGCCATGCAAGTCGTCCAACAACTTTTTTAAAAAAGAAGGAGGATCGCCATAAAAAAGCAACCCTCCCACCAATAACTTATTATATTTTTTTATTAAAATAAATCAGTCAAGAGCAACATTCAATGTGATCTTGATTTGGTCACCGTTATTTTGAATGGTGTATGGACCATTTGTAAATCTTTCTGCATACATTACAGAACTATAAAGAGTTGCGGTACTTAAACCAGCACTTGAATTTGGTGTTGCTGTCAAAGCGGGAGTAGTGTGAAACTCGTTTGCATTAGGAACAGAGAATACTGTATAAACATTAGATGTTAATGTAGTATTACCAGTTCCGGCAGCAATGTAAAGTACATCTCCAGCAACTAGTTGGTGATTGGTTACTGCAATTTTACCAAAACTGAAGGTAACACTTGAATCAGTAGCAACTTGAATATTATCGATAAGAACTTTATCTAAATAAATTACTTTTAATGCTCTGTCAATACCTATAACTGTAGTTCCTGTTTGAATTCCTGCGTTTCCACCAACAACCATTCCCAAAGTTAAATCGTCTACGCTTTGATCTGGATCAATTGTGATATAAGAGTTACCAATAACACCAATTACTGGATCAGTATTGTCACCCTTGGTAACTGTAGTACCGATACCAACCGAGGCATAGTGAACAACGCCTTGTACAGCAACAGGCATGTTGTTTGCACGAGTTACATAGTAACCATAAACATCACCAGCATCTCCAGTGAATGTAAAAGTTTGTTCTGGATATGTTGCAGTTGTACCAGAACCTACTTGATTAATTCTCCAACGAGAACCATTGAGAAGAATACCAGTCTGAGATGTATATGTCTGATCTCCTCTATTGTTTACACAATATGGATACCCTGTGGTAGGAGCAAATCCATAAGCATTGGTATTTCCAATTCCATATGGTTCATAATATCTGGAATCAGAAGGGACATCCGACTCAGCTGGAGTGGTGTTACTTGTAAAAAGTTTTAAAACTAAGTTTCTGGGAGACTGGTCAGCAAGACTTGCAGTGTGGTTGTTGTTTGCAACCAAGTATCTGAGTGACTCAAGTTCTCCAATATTTGGAACTAATAGTGCCATTTAAACAACTCCCCTACAGGTTATGAATTTTAATAACTATCTTTATTTATAATTTTAATTTTAAAGAGATTAGAAATCTGGTAATATTATTTACAGCAATAACGTCAAAAGTGAGAATATCTCCAGCTGTTATTGTTTTTGTCCATCCGGTTAAATCATCATCACGAACTTTTCTTGCATTGGACATTTGTGGATATACCCCACCAACAATTGAGGTAAAAGTGGGAAATGTTGAATAACTTGACTTTTTAATGTCCAGTGTTAAATTGCCTTGTTGGTCTGATAATATCACTAAAGATTCTAAAACCCCTGTTACATCAACAGTTAATGATCCTTTATTTCCTGTTATCATTGCAATAGATCCACTATCAATTATATAATTAATCGTTCTAGTTAAATCTGCAGTTGCGGCTAAAGCGACAATAGTGCAATCTTGACCATTTGTTGGTGCAGTTGTAAATATTATATTATTTGTGGATAAAGTATAATCTTTCCCTGGTTGTAAAATAGATCCATCAAGCATTACCAAAAGTTGTTGGTCATTAATAGGAACATAAGAAGTCGCATTTTCAGTAAGAACAAATGTTGAAATTGATCCGTTAAATTGTGAACTTATGTCATCTAAGATAATGTTACCATATTGAATTGATTTAGTAGGAATTTCATAATCAACACCAATTCTATATGCACCTGGTTCATTTAATGTTACTAAGTAATCTGTCATTAGGAGACTCCTGGAGTTACTAAAACATTTCCTTGAACAGCTCGGGTTCTATAAGAATTTGGAGATATCAAGATAACATCATAAACATAACGACCACCTTCAATGGAATCGGTTGCAGTAAACCCCATGGAGACAACGATTTTTCCATTAATTCTATCTGGAAAACTTAAAGTTAGTGGATATGAAGTTGAAGATGTTGGATGTTTCCTGATAGAAGAAATACCAGTATATCCTGTTAAGTTTAATGGTGCGTTGTTGGTATTCCTGATTGTAAAGGTGGCTTGAAAGTCAACCCCTTGTTCAAGAACTAAGTTTACATTCCTTGCCGCCATTATGGGAATCCATTTTTAAATATTTATGATTCAGAATCCAATTTTGATAGAATCAATTTCATCATATTTTTTAATTCATCCACATCATTTTTTAAATTCCCAAGTTGTTCAATTTTATCATTCATAGTATTAAATTGTTCAATTTCTTTTAATTTTCTTTCTTTAGTCTGCAGATATGCAGAAAACTCGTTTCCAGAACAATTTAAAATTGCTCCTGACTTAGAATCACGAAATAATCCACTATTTCCTTCTACTGGTATTAATTCCATATTATATTGATGCTATTGCTCTCAAATCTCTTATTAAAGGAACAAAAGAAGAATTAGTTCCAGACATCAGAATTTTTATTTGGAATCCTTTAAATTGCGGTAAGAATGAAGCTGTAAACTCATAGGATCTGAAATCTTCTTCTGAAGAAGCGGACAATACTTTTTTGTCTGGTAATCCATTATTATCTTTTGCATTTTTAACTTGTCCATTATCATCCAAATTATTATACCCAGGGAAAAGTTCCCAAAGTGGTGCTGAATTTGAATCACCTCTAAACAATCTATAACAAACTCTGATGTCACTACTTGAATGTCTAAGTGCATCAAAATACACCTTTAAATTATCTGCTGCCTTTTCAAGACGAACAATTTTACTTAAGTAAGTAGCAGCAGTTGGATCATCAGTTAGAGAATTAACTCTGCCATCAGTTGCGTAATTTTTAACTTTTGAATTGATTCTATTTGCAATAGTAATTACATTCGTTCTATCCAAATCTATCATTGGAGACACTTTAGTATCTTGACTAGTTAATTCTAATTCTATTGTAAAAGACTTATTTCCAGGAAAATCTTGTAAATATGTATTTTCATTGATTTGTGATGCTACCAATCTTGGACTGGAGAGTTCATTAGTTTTTACTAAAGAAATATCTTCAAACCCCTGATCGACAAAAGAAATTAAGTTACTGTCGGGAGTTGACGCAGAGAATGTTCGTGCTTTCGCCGTAATGTTAGTTTTCTCAGGTAACATTATTTGGAAATTAGTTAAAAATGAATTAAAAGGTATATTTTGTGTTGCTTTTGGTCCTTTTGGAGATCCCATTAAAGGAACAATATCATAAGATCCGCAAGATTTATCTGCCTTGAAGAATAATTCTGGGAACCCGTTTGCGTTTCCTGTTGTTCTATCTGTTCCTCCAGTATTCATACCAACCTTAATATAATAGAAATCCAAATCATTTGGATAAATTGTTTGATTTGCAGCTGATAAATTATGAGTTTTATTGATCCTTCTCAAAGAAACTCCATTAAGCTCATACTTGTAAACAGAAATACCGCTAGAGTAAGATCCACCAATTGTTCCGTCTACTTTTCTAGATATACCAGTTAGAGAATTAGTAGAAGTTACAACTCCAGTATATTTAATAACTTCAGTATCAATCAAAATATATCCAGGGTTCAAAGAAGATACCGGAATATTTTCAAAACTAGTAAAGATTCCAACAGAATTGACTATAATTGAATCAGTTGAAGATGCAGTATATGAGGAATTCAATGTTTGCGGTTTCAGATCTGATTCTAATCCAGAAAGAACAACCCTATCATTCGTAGCATACATTCCATGGTTATAATGACTTACTTTAAAATGAAGTCCATCTGAGATAGTTTTGATATACGTAACATTGGCATTTGATAAAGAGACTGTTCCAGCAGTGCCAACATAGAATAAGATATCAGTTGAGTTTTGTTGTGGAGTTCCTTGAACTCTGTCAATAAGTAAAGAATTGAATGCAGAGATTACCCCAATATTATTTGGTATAGAAAGAATCAGGTTGTTGCCCAAATTATCAGTTTGGCTATAATCAACTTCTAAAGCATCTCCATAAACATATCCAGTGCCACCAACAGATACGGTAGCTGCAATTGCAACTCCACCTTGTACACTCAGATTGACTTTTGCGCCGACACCGCTGCCAGTTAACGCTATTACGTTCACATTTGAATAAGTTTTAAATCCAGTCGTAAATGCAGATCCAGGAGAAGTTACTGATAACGTGCTGCCAATACCAATTGATCCGACGACACTTTTCAAATTACCCCTGAAGTTTCCGTTATTGTTTTGAAGTATTGTAACTCCACTAGTAAGATCAGTAACTTCAGAAGTAGTTAAACTCTTTCCAAGTCCAACTATTAATGATCTGGAAATACAATCAAGTGGATTTGGCTTTAATGTAACTATCTGTCTGTTACCAACATCTAAATCTGGATTATAGAATCTAACAGTAGAAGATCCCTTATAAAAATCTGCTCTATATATTGTTAATTTAAGGTCTTCAAGTTGACTTGGATCCCATGTGGCACCATTTTGAGATTTAAACAAAGATCCTAATAAAGGTTGTTGTGATACAATAATTTTTTCAGACTCTACTTTATTTACAGTAGTTACATCTTCTTCACCCATTCTAGAAATAAAGACGTTATATTCGTCAGACGCCGAAAGAAGAACTACTGCATATGACTTACCAGTTTCACAATAAACTGGTGAAGGAAAAGTAAATGTAGTAGCAACAGATCCCGAATCTGAGGTTTTAACATCAACTGGATCTAAGATTATTTCGCCAAAAGGCAAAATTTCTGTAGTGGGCAAACCAGTTTGCATAGTTCTGATTTGTGCTGTAATTGGTAATCCTTTAGTATCTTTTGTCTTAAAGAAGACATCAACTTTGGTTATAAAAATTCCAGTTTCGTCAGGAACTTCAAAAGATTGTGCAAGTGGATCCACCCAACGCTGTTGTGTAATACTTCTATTCTTAAATGAAGTACTAGCAACAGTTTCCGTTTTTTCAGAAGTTAAAGTTCTTTCATCAGTTTTAGCAATTTGTTCAACTTTTGCATTTCTAATTCTTAAAGTTGTTTCTTCTGTATTATTAAGGGTTCCGGAAGAAACAAAATTAGTTGATGCAGTGCTGTCTGTAGCTCCAGATATTGTAGTGTTAATAGAACTAGTTGTAAGTGTAAATGTTTTTGTTCCGGTTTCAAAAGAAGGTGATGAAGGTAATGTTGCGTTAGGAATAAACAATGATCCTATTAATGTTCCGGCAGAATCAGTTACTAATCTGACTTTTGTTACCTTTGCAATCGCACCACTTGTCTCACCTTTTAATTGCATATCGCTAATAATAAAACCATAATATCCAGCCGAGGATTGCAGTTCTAAAGATGCAGTGTCTAAATTCAATATTGTTGACGTGCTAGAATATGAAGAAGGTATTGATTCAGTAGGTATATAAGGATTTTCAGTATATACCTGGGTAGGACTGTTGTAGGGTCCATATTTATGATTTGGTTTTGCCAATCTAGCTCTTACAGCAGTAGTTCCAGAAGTTCCTTGTATTGCTTCTCCAACAGCAAATGTACCACTAACCATCTGCACTTCAACTAATTTTGGTGTTGCGTATTTATTCATATCAACATTATCAAAAAATGCATACATCTGAGTTTTTGGTTTCAGTCTTTTTGCAATAAACTCAACATTCCTTGATCTCATAGTATGAATAACTTCAGTAGACACTACCTTAGTTCCCAAATTCACATAATCAAATTGTTCGCTTACTTTATATTGAATTCCCTGCCTAGATTGTTTAGTAGTTGTTAAAGTAGTTACATTAGCAAAATCAGTATATTGATCTTGATAATCAATCTTTGTCCATTCTGGAATACCTCTACCTTTTTGATATCCGCCTCTCCAACTAGTTCTACCAGTTTCTTTAGTTCCAATATAAATGGAACCCATATTTTTTCTACCTGTTTCTACGGTTCCAGTCCAAGTAGTTTCCCAAGCTCCCCACGTAATAGGTGATAATCCAGTGTTTGTATCAACCCCTAATTGTTGAATAGTTGTATTATAGGTTCCTTCCTGGTCAACTGTTTTTTTGGTTCCCTTTGTTTCAATCCAAGTATCAGTAGCAGGATTTAATTCAATTGCACCAATCCAATTAACAACATTAAAAGGATTTACGTTTACAATTCTAGTTGCAAACTTATTTTGCAACCATTGTTTATCTGTATATTTTAAACAGACTACATCTCCAACTTTTACTGTATTTGGATTTCCCAAGTCTTTAACAAATCTCAAATCTGCATCTGGGTTAGATGTATTTGCTGCGCCAACTACAGCTTCAGATCCAAGTAAAAGGTCAATCGAAGTTGTGTAGTGTTGTGGTCTCAAATGTCCTTCTAGGGTATCAATACTGCATTTATGATTTGGATTTCCTAAAGAACCTGCAAAATCTGATTTAAAATTATCAACAAAGAATCCGGTCTTAAATCTATCTAATCCGGTTTGACCATCCTTTAAAGTTAAATTTTTAGTGTCACTCTCTAATAAAGATAACGAAGTGTAGTATTCTACATTTTTCAGCCTATCCTCAAGTCTTGCAATGTCTTGCATTCTATAACGTTTATGCGTAGATAATTGAACTTTTACATCGTTAGAATTGTAAACATATGGAGGCATTAAAATTGTAGCCACTTCTAATGCTGTTTCAATATCTTTAGGATTTTGTGGCTTTAATGATGGCACACCACTACTTACAAAAAATTCTCCAAATTTATTTAAATATAGTTTATCGATTCTTCCCAGATAATAATCATAAGAAACTATGATATTTTTATCCTTTGCTATATTAAATTGGCTTGAGTTTGTTGATGCTGAGTATGTTCTTGCCGCATATTCAAATGGAGAATAAATATTGGTTGCTTGATCATATGGTGAAACTCTGGGCCTTACATCAATAATATCATTTGCTCTGTAGGTATCAATATAAGGCAAATCATTAGAAAATCTTTCTTTATCATACGAAGTTACTGTTACAAAATCACCAGTATCTGCTGGATCAATTACGTAGTTATGATATATAATTTTTAATTTTTTAGTTGGGGCTATGATTCCCTCTTTTCTAGTGATATATGCATAATTTGCAATTTCACGTTCTTGTCCATAATCAATAATAAAGTCATTGATTATATTTCTATCTCCCTCAATAAATTTGACAACATTAGCGGTTAAATTTGATTCAACAAAAATAATTTTTTCATCTGCAACAAAAGAATTTTCATTGACATAAACGATTTCGATGGTATTTGATCCATTATTTTCAACTAATACAGCCATAGCTTGACTAGATTCACCATATATCATTTCTCCTCGTTTAGAATTGAGAATATTACCATTCAAATTAGATAATTCTAATTTTGGAAGGTCCGCTTGATTTGAATCTGAAGATTCAAATATACCCATAACAAAACTAACATCTGCAACTTGTAATGAAATATTTTTATCTTGGACTCTAGTTCCATAAATTGAACTATAAGTTAATCCATCGGCCAAAGTTGTACTTGTTATTCCGGATGATGAATTTGCTGATCTAGTAATATTTAAAACTGTTGATCTATTATAGAATTTTTTTCTTGATTTTAAACCTGTTTTTTTCAAAGTTGCAGTTAATGTTGCTGGCCCATTTGCAGTTAATTGAACTAGGTTTATAGTTCTTCCAGCACTAATTGAAAATTTAGAACTAGTTAATGGTTCATTAGTTCCATTAGAATAAACTAAAGTATAGTCTTCCTCATCAAATGGAACTAATGTAACATCTGTTCCAGATTCTAAAGTAGCAGTAAGTGCATTTGAAGATACCGTTACGTCATAAGATTTTCTAAATATAATTTCACCACTTGTTAAATCAACCGACGCAATATCCGTATTTTCGTATTCAGTAAATAAAAATGATTCTTTAGTATTAGTTAATACTGGGATAACCTTAAATACATCTGTAGAAGTTATAGAAGAAATTGATAGAGTTCCATCACAAACTCCACTAACTGAAGTTGTGGGTTTAACAATTATTCTTTTGCCAGCAGTATTAACTTCAGAAACTATATTGTATGTTGGAACTGTTTGACCGGATTTAGTATAAGAGATAATATCTCCGGTTTTGATACCTATTCCAAAAATAGAAGTAGAAGCTGAAATCGTACTAATTCCAGATGAGGCAGTAGAAATACTAAAAGTTGTTCCCTGCGGGGATAAAAGTAATGGTTGACTTAATAACAAATCTCCAGTAAAAGAAGTTCCATCAAGACTTACAACTTGTCTAACATCTGATAATGAATAATCTCGTATATTAGTTACAGTTCTTGAAATTTCTACTTCATTAACCAATAATGATTCATCTTGTAAAAAAGTTCCAGATACTTGATATAAAATAAGTTGATCGGTATTTGTTGCTACTTTAGCTAAATATCCAGAAGCAGAACTATTTTTACCTTCAATGAACGCAGGAAGATTTAGAGTAATTGTAGAATTGATAGTTAAATAGGTATAAGTTTGGACATCATATACCGATCCTTCAAAAATAGTCGTAGCATTTGAGTATTGTGTATTTTTTAACTTCAAATCATAAACCCTTGCAATTCCAACTTCAATTCCAGACGCAGTTCCGGGTGTAGATGTTCGTTGAGAATATAGTTTAACTTGACTAGTCGCTCCAAATCCAACTTTTACTCCACCAAAAACATTATTAATCTCAAGTTGATTCCCTAAACTAAAAGGTAAAGTGATATTTTTAACTGATGCTGTGGTTCTTGGTTTTGCTAAATCAAAATTAATAGTATTTAAAGTTTCTACTTCATAGCCTCTGACATATGCTTTTCCTGGAGATATTTGAAGGGTTAATAAGTCATCTGACGGAGTGTTTCCTTGTTTAGTTAGTTGATTATATTGGAAAACTCCATTATTACCTATTTTATTATTTAAAGATTCTTTAGCTATAACCGAATATGGTTTTACATAATAATCACCGGATTCATCATATGTTCTTCTAGCTAATTCATCCGTTATAAGATTTGGATCTTCTTTTTTTGTAAATTTTTTTAAGATGCCGTTTTCAACTCGCATCAATTCAACAAAATTTTCATCATTAAAATCATCTAAAGATTTTTTACCCAATGTTGCTGTAATTTTTAATCTATCCGCTCCTGGGGCTGCAAAATTTGAAAATCCCCTAGCATTGTCATAAAGATCTGGATTTGATTGAGACGCTACAGAAAGTTCTTCTAAAATATTTAAACCAATTCGATACGAAGGTAAATTTGAATATTGATCAAGAATTACTGTTTGTGCATAAACATCAATAAAAAAACCTCTAATAAAATAAACACCTTGATCAATTTTTGCAGCCGAACCAGTTTCTACCGATCCTGTTACTATTGATGTTGCAAATGATGAGTTTTCAAGTATAACTGCCGTCGTATAGTCAATATTTTCTAAAGAAATTAAATTTTCTCCATCAACAAATGTGTTTGATGAAAAATTAGTATCACTTGAACTTTGATATTTTATATAAAGAGTATAATTATCATTTTCAGATTGAGTATTTGTAATATAACTTTCTACTTTCGCAATTACCCCACTAGTTTCTCCTTTTATTAATTTTCCAACTAACTTGTCGATATAAAAAGAAACTGAAATTCCTAAGTGAGTTGGATCTATTTGGACACAAGAATATTCGGGATCATACGCAATACTCCCAGGTATGACTACAGACCCTTCTTTAAAAAAATGTTTGCCAAATTTTTCAATTTGATTTTGCAGTATTGATTGTGACGTTGTTAATTCTCTGGCCTGTATTGGAGTTCCGGGTTTGAATAATACTCTTTGATAACCCTTAGTTACATCAAAATCATCAAAGTATGGCGATGCATTTAAATTAGTATTTTGTGCCATGTTAAGTTAAAACTCCAGTATGACTTTAATATCTTCTTTTTGGCTAGAAGATCTGGGAATTGGCTGCCTATTATCTATGTAGATAATTTCACCAGACTTTTTATTATATTCTGCAGAGGATATACCCGAAACAAAATCAAGACCTAACTGATATATTCTATTATTTATTGTGGTCGTTATACCGTTAAAATTGGTATTGATTGATAAAGCTGGTCCAATAATTGAAGATCCGTTTATTGTAACTCCATAACCAATGTCTGGATTTGATGTGAAAGGAATTATTCTAAATGCAGTTTCACTTGAAGCTAGTCCCGTTGATTGATAGTATTTAAGAACCCCTGTTATTGGATCCCATGATGCAACAAATCCTATTGCAGTTGACCCAAATCCAACTGTTTGAGTAATTTTTGAATCTATTGCATAAGTTGTGTTAGTAGTAATTCCAGATAATTTTAAAGCCTGCAATCCACTTACTAGAGAAGTATTTAATACTTGGACATTACTGCCAACAACGGTTGGATTTTTTATCACTCCTACTCTAGCGAAATCGTTTCCAAGAATAATATCCGGATTACTGTCTAATGTTTCAAATCTAGAATATAACAAAACACGATATGCACCCAGTTCTCTGTATATATCATATCCATGTCCACCTTTCGGGGGGATAATTACTTGAAAAGTTGCTACAGAAGTTGTACCAATTCCAGTATTACTTAACTGACCTAATGGGCCATTAATATTTGATTCTGGAGCTCCTGGATAAAATTGAATGGTGCCATATGTATAGTCTTTCCCACCTTCAGTGACGAATACCTCAGATATTTTTCCAAAAGAATCGATTGTAATTGTAGCTTTACCTCCAGAACCATCACCCAATATTGGAACATTCGAAAAAGAAGTTGAGATTGGTTGATAATTTGAACCCCTGTTTGTGACAAGAATTACTTCTATTTTTCCATCAATAGAATTATTTTTTGTTGCAACACTTTCTCCAACTACTCCCCAATCTTCAGGAACTGGAATATACTCAATAGAATCAAATTTAACAATTTCCGAAGGTTTAATGGTGTAAAGATATTTCCAAATATATCCGTCTCCACTAGCGCCCGCAGATCTGGGCTCCAAATCAATAAAAGTTGGTTGATCATATGATGGTCTGCCCTTAGGATTTTCAGGATCCGTGCCATTTTGGAGACAAATATAAACTCTTAAGTCATCATTAATTGCGTAATAATTTGATTCATATAGAGAAGTTGAATTTGAAACTGGTGAAGGGTTGTAAACATTATAATCATGCCTATACATTTCATAGGTATTGCCGGCAACCCAAGGTGTTTTTCTAATTAATCTCCTAACATCTTGATTTGTTATTTGTTTCATTGCAATAATACTTTCTTTTATCTGGTTTTCCTCTTGAAAACCATCCAAAGGAGATGGTGTATTAGCAATCCAATTTGGTGTTCCACCAGTAGCCGGATTTAATGCGTTAGGAAGGCCAATAAAAGTATAATATTTACTATCAGTATTCCCAGCGCCAGAAACACTCTTTGCAAAAGTTTCTGCATTTAGAATTCTAAATTGATCTGATATAATTGCGGGCATTTTATAAATATACTTTTCTTTATTTAGTTACTTAATAGTCCTCTTGTTCTAAAGATCTTAGCAGAGGTACTTAATCCAACCAATCCATTATTTGTATAAGTTTCAAAAGATTCTGCTCCGGTTAAAGACAAAGCTCTATTTTGGTAGTCATATATTTTACCCCAACTATATCTTCCATAAAAATTATTAGTTCCGACACCAGTATTATTTGGACCTCTTTTATAAACTTTAACATAGTTATCTACCATAGGAGCAAAATGACATGTTACCGTCACTATGCCCAGATTTGGAGTTGTTACATTGTCTGCAATATAAACTCCATCTATAAAACTTTTTGCAGTTCCAATTCTTGAATTTGGATAATTACTCATTCCGCCAAGTAAAGTTGTTATTCCTACCAAATCACCTCCAGTGGAAACATTACTATCAGTAATTACAAAATAATCACCTTTTTGTAATTGACTATTAGAAATTCCAAATGTATTAAGAGATGAATATCCGATTCCTAAAGTATTATTATCATAAGTTTCAGACTGTAAGACAAATTCTATTTTTGGTGAGGTTGTTCCTATGCCAGGAGTTCCAGAAATAAATGTGTTTATTCCAATAATTATTCCATGGTCACCTACTGCCTTAAAAGATTTAATAGTTTCAGATCTAAACACATCTGGTTCAATCATTACTGCAGGTGGAGAATTTTGCAAGTATCCAAATCCACCATCTATAATAACGATTGAAGTTACTAATCCAGAAGTTACTGATGATTGTGCTACAGCCCTATGGAAAACAGGTTCAGCATATATTACAGTCGAAGCTGCACCAACTGCAATATATTTTCCATTTGTGCCAAGAGATTCCTCAAATGATAAATCTTTTATGTTATTAGTTCCCACATAATTCCTAATAACCCATGTAGATAGATTAAATGAGTAGTATAAATCCCCACTAGATGTAATAGCAACGTAAAAACCATAATTATATTTAATATTTACAAAATTTGTTAATCCATACAAATTAGTTGTTATAAATTCATACGAACTTCTACTAATAGATTTTAATATAGCTCCATTATTTGCAGCAATAATAAAATTACTTCCATCAAAAGTAACTTTATTTAAATTATTACTAGTTGGAGATGGTTCTAGTTCCCAGAACAATCCAGTATTTGATGTTAATATAGTTCCGTCATTACCAACTGCAACGAAATATCCATTACCAAATGCGATACTATTTAAATCTTTAATTGTTCTAGAATATCTGTTAACAAAAGTATTAGTATGTATTCCTGAACCAACAAATATAGATCCAGCGGTTCCAACAGTTACCCATGTATTTGGTAATGGATTATATACAATTTCTTTTAACGTTCCGTTATATGAACTAGATTGTTGCAATAATGCTCCATATCCAGGAATAGATAATTCTTCTACAAGATTTAATTGTGTCCAACTTGAAATAGTAGTAGCATATCCAGTCGCTTTTCCAATTTTTCCAAAAGATCCAACAGCTAGTATTGTATTAGAATTACCATATCCAACAGATGCCGAATATACAGAATTAAAATTAGTTGTTGATCCCAGTCCAATATTTCCAACTTCCCATTCAGAACCATCTGCACTAATAACATATAAAGAGCTATTTCCGACAGAAATAATTCTTTCTCCAAAACTTAACGAATTTAGTTGTGAAGTTGTAGATAGTCCAGAAATACCAGTAACAGTATTCCATTCATATATGGGATCTTTAATTGAAATAGCAGAAAGGGATATATTAACATATGGAGAAGTAGTATATGCATATCCAACTCCAGGAGAAGTTACTGTTATTGAAGAAATTGTAGATGCTACTGAAACTGTAGACGTAGCTTCTGCTGCTTCAGTAGTTCTATTTTCAACTATGAATAAATTTCTTAAATCTTCAACCAAGTTATCAGTTCCAGCAAAAATTGGAAAAGCATTATCAACATAAATTGAAGTATCTTCCGGAGATATACTTTTTATTATAGTAGCATTTGGTCTTATGTTGCTTTGTAGATTCGGTCTAGATTTTGCAAATAATGATCCTGTTATAATTTTATCTTGTTTTTGTTTTTTCCATGTCAATGGTCTTTCTTTACTGGAATCTGTAATAATTCCTATGCTGCCATAAGTAAATGTATCCAATTGATCTGATGATACTATTTTTTTGACTGTTCTTTCAAATTGAGAAATGTCATAAAGATCATCACGATTTTCTTGAATTACTAATGAATCGCCAACTTTTATAGTTTTTGGTGGTTCTATTTCTTCAACATCAATTGATGAGCCTCTGTAATAAAGAATACTACATTTAGAGTTTTTTCTGGGTGCTTCCTTAAAAATTACTCTACTTCCTTGGAATGTATAAGAATCTAGAGGATTTTGTATTACATTATTAATGTAGATAAAGATATTATTTGTAATATCCAAATCTGACCCAACTGGAGTTTTTAAACTTAAAACTTGTTTAACACCATTAATCATCGCACTCAAAGTAAATTTCTTTCTAAATCCATTAAAGTTTTCGGAAATATCATCGAATATGATAAATTGTCCTGGATAAAAACCACTAAACTTATCAGTTTGAATTTCTTGTACTGTTAGAATGAGATCTTCTGGTTGTCTGAATGAAACTATGCCGCTTTGCGTATAAAAATGAGGAATGGTTGTGATTCCAGATAGTATAGTGAATACATTTGTTGATCCAAGGCCAACGGTATCAGGAATTCCAGTTACTTGGAAATCATAAGCACCATCAGAACTATCATCGGTATATCTAAGAACTCTTTGAACAGTTGCAGCTTTTTTGGTTTTTCCACCACTTACGTAATCATGAACGATTGTAGAAATACCCGCATTAAATGTAAAAGTATTTGTAGTTATACCAATAACAGTAAATGTATATCCATAAATGGAGGATCCTGGATACGGGAATATTGTAGATGTAATACCAGCTTGAGCTGTGCCACCAGAAACATAAGTATGTGTAATACTGGAAACTCCCACATTGATTGTAAATTGCGTCTGACTTAAAACAGAATTGACTTTAAAAATATCCCAATTACTCAATGTATTTTGACTAGATCCTGGATACGGGAATATTGTAGATGTAATACCAGATCCACTAGGACAGGTGAGAGCGATTCCAGCTAACTTGATTTGCTTTCCTGTAATAGCTAAGTGATTACTTGCGGTAGTGATTGTTGCTATTCCAGATACTTTATCGTAGATGAGATTTGTAATATTTACAATTGGATTTTGAACATATCCAGGACAGGTAAGAGAAAGATCTTCTAAAGTAACTTTATCTCCAATTAAATAGTTGTGATTACTTGAGGTGGTTGCTGTTGCAATACCTGTTGTATTAGTATATTTAAATGTGGTGATTCCTATTTCTGGCCAACCAACAAATGTATGTGGAATTGTAGAAATTCCAGAGTTTATTGTAAAACTCGTAGATCCTAAAGATGTGAGAACTGGGAATACTTTTCCATAAGTGCTTGTGCCATCCGGGAATATTGTAGTTGTTACACCTGATTGAGCTGTCCCACCAGAAACATAAGTATGTGCAATACTAGAAACTCCGGCTATAATTGTGAATTGTGTATTACTTAAAACTGAGTTAACTTTAAATACATCAAATGTTCCACTTACAGCAGTAGGACTAGATCCTGGATATGGGAATATTGTAGACGTAATACCCACTGTTGCTGTGCCACCCGAACTATAAGTATGTGCAACAGTAGAAATTCCTGCATAGAATACAATTGTTGTGCCAGAGGTTCCTACAAGAACTCTGAACACATTGAAAGTTCCCCCAAGGGTATTTGGACTACTATTCGGATAAGAATTGCCCAAGGTTCCTATACCAGCTGAGTATGGGAACTTGGTGGTTGAATATCCGATAGCTTCTGATGGACAAGAAAGAATAATATCAGAAAGTTGAACATATTCCCCTGGTATTAATTCATGATTTGCGTCAAGTGTAATCGTTGTTATACCGGTAGAATTAGTATAGACAAAATTGGTAATATTATAAGTTGCAATTCCTGTTGCACTATGTGCAGCACAAGAGAATGCAATTCCAGCCAGTTTTACTTGTTTTCCGGTAACCGCACCATGATCAGAGGATGTTGTAATTGTAGCGATACCAGCTATATGATTATAAACAACATTACTAATATTAACTGCAGCATTTGTTGTATATGATGGACAAATAAAAGGTAAATTATATAAAAATACTTCATCACTAGTTTCATTATTTGGAACATCAGTTCTCAATAATCCATGAGGAGAATAAGTAACAATTGTAGAAATTCCGGTAACATTATCGTATGAGAATGTGCGAATTCCCACTTCATCATATCCACAAGTAAGTGCAATTCCAGACAATCTAATACTGTCACCAACTTTTAATAAATGACTTTGTAATGTTCTTATTGTGGTAACTCCTGTTGTATTATCATATAAAACATTATTAATAGTTAATATATCATTTCTCATATTGATATTTGTGGCAATTCCAACTACCTTTAACTTATCACCAACTTTATAACCAATTCCAGGACTATCGATCTTAAAGTCGATAATACTTGATCCGGAACCAACTTCCACAGTTATTTTAGCTTTTTGGCCAACTCCAGATGTACCTCCAGTATAAACTACTGGTAAATTACTATACCCTGTTGGAATACCTACATTGATTTTAGGTATGGATGATCTTGTATATCCAGTGCCGGGATTAACAATAATAAAACCAGTAATAGTTCCCGAAACTCCAACAGTAGCAGTAATGCTAGCCCCAAATCCAATGGTTGAAGATATACTGACTGATGGAGATTGTCTATATCCAAGTCCACCTTGAGCTATAACAATAGATGAAATAGTACCAGATGCAGAAACTACAACTGTAGCCGCTGCTCCAATTCTAGGTTGATATCCAAATCCGGTTGTAATAGCTACTTTTGAAATTCTGCCTGATGATGGAGTGCCTGATAAAAACTTTAAAACATTTTGAGAGTCATTATCAATTGTAAAGTCTGATTGCGGAACTTGTGGAACATTATTTATTAAAATAAAAGGATTATTGTTGATATTTGATCCACTGTTAATATTATTAAAAAGAGTAGTTGTATTCTGTCCGTTTGATTTTATGGTAAACTCTGTTGCCGCAATTCCCGTAAATGATAGGGATATGTCATCAAGCAATATATTTTTATCTTGTGGTGTAGCAGCATTAAATTGTCTTGAAAAAACTCTTCCTCCAAAAATAGATCCAGTGGACAGTCCGGCTGGTCCAATTTTACCATATGGAGCAGTAGTAAAGAATATTGTATCTTTAACAATATTAAAATCTCCAGTCAATACAGTTGCAGAGACCCCTACCGTATGAACTCCTGCAGTTGTTCCCAAATATCCCCTTTCAACAAAAATGGAATTGCTGGAAGATATTCCAATACTTTTAACTAAGATAAATTCGTTATTTAAATTTAAAATATCATATGTATTAAGAGAAGATATTCCACTAGAGACATTAAGTATAGTTGTATTAGCGGTTGAAACATTAGAAGCTAAGCTCACTGATAAAGATTTTCTTCTGATGGCTGTTTGTATAACTCCATCTAGTGTTATTATTACACTTGCATTTGGATCTTTATGACTTAAAGTATGATAACCAGTGCCAAATCCAGTAAAATCTAAAAATCTAGAACTAGTTGAGAGACCAAAAACTTTAAATTCGTTATCATTTAACTTATATACAAATAAAGATTCTGGAAGTTTTGAGGCGCCTAGTTCTAACGGAGTAAATGTAATAAAATCATTTGTTGATCCTCCGATGTAAGTTCCTGCTATAGAAATAATAGAAGTAGAAGCATATCCAGCTGCTGGATTTGTTACTTGTACATTAGAAACATATCCGCCAGAATCATTTCTAGTAACATTAAATAGAGCACCACTTAAATCTGTTGATGGAACATTTGTATAGGTATTATTTGCTTGCGTTTGTATTCCACTTGGCCCCGTATTAGAAACAACAAAGCTTAAATTATTAGCCGGAGTTGACCCACCCATGTAAGTTCCGGCTATAGAAACTATTTGGCCAACTTTATATCCAGTGCCGCCAGACTTCAAAGTAATAGAAGTTGATAATGGTTGTCCTGTAGATGGTGAGTATGTGATTAAAACATTAAAAGTTGCATTTACGCCAGAAGTAGTTCCAACACCAATAACTTGAGTATATTGTTTTAAAGATGGTCCAACTGGCGAAAGAACAGTTGAAATTCCAGTTATACTAGTAGATATTGATACATCGTATCCCTGTTGTAAAATAGCGGTTCCATTAATATTGCCAACTACCATAACTTCCGTTTTATTTCCTAAAATATACGAAGTCGTTGCTATTCCTATTGGATTTCCACCAGAATATTCATAAATTAATTCGTGTCCTGTTTGGAAATTATGGTTTGGAATAATAAATTTATTCGATTCCAAATCAATATAAGTGCTTGCAGAAGAAACTATGGTGTGACTGAATAATGAAGTTCCTTTATTTTTTAGTTTAAATGATGATACTCCAACAATACCGCCACCTCTAGATATTGATGGGAGAACTACTATTGGTGCAAAACTAGGCCCAAGTCCAATAATTGTAGTAATAATTCCAACATAATTACCTAACGAAGTTCTGACATCTGCACAGTCTGCAGTGCCATAATTTTCTGTTGGTATACCGGCCAAACTACTATTTCCTATTGCAACTGTCAATATTCCAACTAGAGTATTAATGTTTGTTTGAATGCCTGCGTATGAATTTGGATCAGTATTAAATCCAGTTATTGGATCTACAGCAATGGTTAAATTTTTGACATTTAATTGATTTGTAATTGCCTTCTTCATTAATGATTTAGCCGTTTCAAAAGCATAAATTGATTCGGATTCTTCGCCAACTAACCCAGAATTTAAGGGAACCCCTGCTCCAGTAAAATATTTTTTAGTATTATAAAGAGTATGTTGATTAGTTCCATAAGATATATCCTGAGCAACTCCATCAATAATATATCCAAGGTCTCTAAAACATTTTGATTGGCCACTAGTGTATGTGCCAACATTAGTTGCCGGTAAATTGCTTGTAGATCCTATAGAAATAGACGCAGTAACTATTCCAACAAGGGTTGAAATATTATTTTGGACATCAGTACATGCTGCTGTAGAGGTAACTCCTACTATAGCTCCAATACCATACACTGGAGGGCCAGGTGTTACAGTTAGATCTTGTATTGTAAGTCCATTTCTCACGGCAGATCTCATTAAGTTGCGAGCTGCAACAAAAGCAAAAATAGATTGCGCTTCTTCACCAGCCAAACCATTTGGAATTGGTGATCCCTGGTTGAAGTATTGTAAAATAAATTGTTTAGTGTAAGAGTTTCCTCCTAAAAATACATCTATTGAAATAGCATCAATAAAATACCCGATATCACGTTTACACTTATTTTGAGTTGTAGAAATTCCAGGGTAAACACTGACCGTATCATTCCAAGAAGTATCAACAATTTCTTGTCTATTTTGTTGTATCAATCTATAACCATCTGCATATCTTGATCTAAATGTAGTTTGTGGATCTGGGGGGAAATAAAAGTCTGGAAATCCTACTGCAACGGAAGCTAAAGATTTATCTTGTATTTCTCTTCTGTTGGATACTATTAGATTTCTTGCATTTTTAAGACCAATTACGCTTAGATTCAATGGATCTTGTATGATCTCAAAATCAAATTCCTGAGGCACTAATGATTGATATAGAGTAGGTGGAGTTTGATTATTAATTACATATTGTCCTAAGAATTTAACATAATTATAAGCAAATAAAGTTTGTTCAGTTTCATTAACAACATAAGAAGCTCCGGCGTTCCAATACGCAAGACCAGCCTCAACGGATTTATCATTTGAATTATATTTTATATCATGAGAAACTGCGTCAACAATATATCCAACATCTCGTTTGCATTTTTCTGCACTATAAGTTGAACTTAATACAATATCGGGATAATTAAATTCTACAAATGCTACCACCTCAGCTTGAATGAATTCCTTATTTAAATCAATTAAATCGGAAGCATCGGCATATCTGCCATCTAAATTTTGTAATGAACTTCCATTAAATTGCTCACTAATGTCATCAATTCTCAAAACTTTATTAGTTTTATTAATAATAAATGGTCTTAAATTTATACCTTCAGTAAAATAAACAGATTCGACAGATCCATCATCCAAGGTTTGGTCTTCATAAACTTTTGCAAAATTAAATTTATCATACATTGAAACTTCATTGTCAACATTTATTGATAATGTAGAATCGGAACCCTTAAGTTTTACCCTCATATTTGTAGATTTTGCATATCCAATGTTAGTTGGATTTGTATAAATTACAAGATCTGAAAATTCTTTAAATCCAGATGGGTGGACAATAGATCTAACAGATTCTCTCCATTTATCATATGATATATCACTTTTAAGTGAGTATGAGAATTTTTGATAATAAAAATTATCCGAGATTCTCTGTTGGAAATCATTCAATATTCCTACAGAACTATCCACTGAAGCCACTTTATCTCTAAAAACTCCAAGTGTTGATTTTAGATCAAAAGTATCAAAATAATCTACTTTACCATTAATTTTAGATCTCTCCCCATACAAATAGTCACCAACCTGAAGAGTACCATATCCATCGTTCATTCTCAGTTGGTTTAAATTATTGTCCCAACCGTTTTCCATAACAGTAGCTGTAAAATCAGAACTGATTACTTTTTCCGAAGATTGATAACTAACATCATCAGCTAAATTCATTTGGAAAACCGGTAAATCTTTTTGATTAATAACTGTTCCCAAATTAAATTCATCATTATATGTTCCGAATTGACCGGTCGAGATACCACTCATACTGTATGTAACAGTATTGTTTAGAGAACTGATACCTGTTACGGTAAAAAATCTATAATTATATGAAGAGGAATTGAAATTGGCTTTATCTCTTGTGCTTGAAGTTAATCTACAATTTTCAATAAAAATTTTATCTCCCACAGCAAAAGGATATGCTACTAATGTATTACCGTAACCAATGGTTACGAATGGATTCAGTCCTGGAGTATTATTTAATTCTAAAGTTACAAAATTACCAGCATATGTAATGTTATCAATTTCATATCCATTAGAATTTCTAATAGGAATTATTTCTAATGGTGACGAGAGAGATGTTGAATTATTAATAATATTAACTTTAGAGATAGCTCCACCAGTTACAGAACAAGATAATTTAATACTAGGATCGTCCTTGACTAATAATTCTGGTGGACCATTATAGTTTCTTCCTCCAGTAATTATTCCAATATTGGATATTGTTCGTATATCTTTTATTCCACAAATAACAGGAACACTAAGTCTAGGGGATAACGTTGGATCTGTTGGATAATCAAATCCATCTTTAACTCTTTCGTATGATTCTACTCTGCCTATTTTTTCAGACTTTAATTTTAAAATAGCATTTTTTCCAAGTTTTGTATCAATTTTTTGAATGAATGGTAGTTTTTTATATCCTCTGCCAGCAAAGTTTATTTTAACGTTAGAAATTGGACCAATAGCTGAAGTTGAAGTAGTTTTGTATGATGAATTAGATGATAAAACAGAAGTCAATTCATTAAATGAAAATTTTGTATCTAGCAAAAAAGTAAATTCAGTATTTGATATTGTGGTAATTCCAACTTTTCTGTTCAAAGGATGATTTCTTACAATTATTTGATTATTCCCAGGAACAGAATAATCTGAACTTAATTGAGTTTTACTTTCTTCAATTGGACTCTTAAATATTAAATTATAATATAAAATAGTTGGAAAATTTTTATTAGACGTGTCCAATGTTACATAAGCATCATTAGTTCCTGGAGTTCCTGAATTGACTATTGCAAATCCATTAATATTATTTCCAATAATATCCAATCGTTTCGAATAAAAAGTATCAGAATAAAATTTAATATCCATATTCAATAAACTTGGATCAGATAAATTAAATTTAATTTTATCACCTTTTATAAATTTTAATGGTGGATTTACGAAGTAGAGAGTTTGTGATGCGGATCCAACAGTTGTAAAGTCTATAACATTTTTTTGAGATCCGGAATTAGTTTTTGTGTCACTTTCATATAAACATAATTTTATTTTGTCATCATCTTCTTTCAGTACATAATACGTTGCACCATTAGCCAGGCCTCCTATAGGTGTGGAAGCAAAATATGTAACTTTATCTCCATTTTTTATTTCATTAACATAACTAGATAAATTAATAGTATTATTTGAGATTGAAACATTGCTATCAGAAAATGATATTTCATTTACTAATAATTTTCTATTAATTTGGTCAAATTTAATTTTGATTTCATTTTCGATAGAGCTGGAAAGCGAAATTGATACCTCATCTCCAGTCACTAATCCATGACTAACATTTGTTGTAACAATTCCACTAGATGTTATAATTGTACCGGTTATTTTCTTATTTGTTGTACTTAACGAATGAGCGGATCCAACTACACCAAAGGCCTCTGTTAAGGGCCAGAATTCTAAGGAGTTTAAATTTGTTCCTATCCCTGATGAAGTAGTGAATCCTAAGGTTGATAATCCAACATAATTTTTACCTAGATTAACTGCATAAACTTTTTGATTTTGTTGTAAACTAAACGATTGTCCAGATCCTACATTATTAACATATAAAGATGTTCCACCTAATCCACAATTATAAATTAATTCTTGACCAGTAAAAAAGCTATGCCCTGGTATGTAAATACTTTTACTTGGTAAAAATATTGAAACAAAAGAAGAAGTTCCAAGACCAACGACATTTCTACTTACTCCGGCTGTGCCTGTTCCAACAGATTCTTTTGGATCAAAAAAAGTAACTGTATTTTCAAAAGTGTAATCGGAAAGTGGTTCTTTTAAGTTCAGTTCAAATCTTTTTGGCAATAAATCCACCGTATCGAGGCCTGCAGTATGAATGCCGGTATTTTCAATACGATTAACATAAAATCCTGATCTTTCGGGAGAAATACGAGTAATTAATAATTTTTCTGTACCAATTGCTACGGTATCATTAACTCTAAATCCACTGACATCCTTTACAAAAATAATTGTAGAAATTCCCGTATTAGCTACTACATCAATATTCTTTAATAATTGAACCGATTTTTGAGTAACTTTGACAGATCTTCGTCCAGACAAACCACTTGAGGTAATAGTTGAAATTCCAGAAATAGAAACTACTTCATTATTTCTGATTTGATGTGGATAATCCACGACCCCAGTTATGTTATTAGATCTTATTACAAATGAAACATTATCTAACTTATTTTTTAATATTGTAAGGCCGCTTATTTTTTTTCCTTCTATCTCGGATATTACAAGATTTGCACCATTTCCGAAAGTATTTTCATTATTGAGGATAATATCATCTTCAACTTTATAATCTTGGCCTGCAGAAAATATTACAACATCATCAATAACTGATGATTGTATGTCCAATATCCTGAACTCTTGTTTATATTCATCTACAACTTTATCAATTAAATTATAAAATGAATTTTGTTTATCCAAATAATATGGTGCAATATTTCTGGTTAGGTCATTCGTAAAAATATTTAAATCTTGATTATATTTTGGTAAAAAATTCTCCTCTACAGGAGTATTATAAAAACTATTCGCAACTACATAGGGATACGATGGAGTAGATCTTTTTGCAGCATCTACACTTATTGAATAAAAATAAGCATACGTTCCATCAGGGTATTGTGGGGTTATGCAAAATCTTCCATTATTTTCATCCAGATCGCCAGATCCATTGTAAGTAAAATCATTAACAAAGTATCCGGGTTCAAATAAAGGTGGTCTCAATGATTCGTTTGTATTCAAATTTAATATATAACTTGATTTCATTTGTCTTACAAATCCACCTAAAGTAGAATTAAATCCATATGGACCATAAATTGGATTTCCATCATAAGCAAATCCTAAAATAGGAGAGTGTATTAATGTTCCAGAAGTTTCTTTATCGGTTTCTGTAAAATTATCAGAAAGTTGATATCTAAGTTTTTTAGGAATATAAAAATTAACGAATTGAAGTCCTAAGTTTACATTTTTATTTGGATATAAAACTCCATCATCATTAACGGAAATTTGATTTTTTAATTTTACAACTTGATTTATTTTCCATTCTGTTACATTTGCCAAAAATTTAGCATCTAATCCTCTATTTTGTAATGTAAGTTGAGTAGTAGATACACCATATCCTATGCCACCTCTTAAGATATTAACAGCGGATAATCTACCGTTAGAATCAATAATAGGATCAATTTCTGCAAAAGATCCCTTTCCAGAAATAATAATATCAGAGTCTTTTCTATATCCTCTGCCTTTATTAATAATTTTAACATCAACAATATTACCATTAATAATGATAGGTTGTAGTATTGCTTCCGATTTTATGCTAGAGATTCCAACATTTGGTCTACGATGAAAGTTGATAATATCTGTACAACCAAATCCAACTCCACCATCTTCAACATAAACATCGTTTATACTACCCAATACCAAAGGCTCAAGTATAGGTTTTATAATTGTGGTCGATCCAATTGCAGAGATTGTTTCAACAGATATTTTAATTGGTGGATAAGATACACTATGAGTACCTACTCCCAGATTATTAAACTTTACGAATCTTTTTTCAAGAAAAAGTACATTGGTTTGTGTCGTTCCAATCCCAGCTGGAGCCAATCTAAATTTATTGTCATCAATAACCCCGACATAATAGTAGATAGAAGTTGATAATCCAGAAATAACTGTTCCTGTAGTGGAATATTGTACAAGTTCTCCATCTAAGAATCCGTGTTTTCTAGCAAAAAAATATGAATCAAATGTATTAATTCCCAGTGTCCTGTTATCAGCGGATAATATTGATGGGACTTTAATAGTTCTATTGGAGTATCCTTCACCAGGATCTTTAACATATACTTCGGTAATTGTATTTTTATTTTTTAAACTACTGAAGTAGTGGAATCCAGAACTTGTTCCGGTTATATCAATGACATTAGTTGAATTTAGTGCATCTTGTTGTGTATTATAAATTTTTAATTTTGTGGGGGTTACAAACCCAATAAAATAGCGAGATCCATTAACTAATCCAGGCACATCATTGTTAGTATTTGAATCGTAAATAATTTCTTCACCATTTTCAAATAATACATTTTCTAGAAAAGTTATAGTATTATCTACAGAATTAACATTAATATCTGCTTTAAATCCAAATCTAAGTCTTGAACTTACTAAATTGCAATCTAAAGCACAACCCTTTCCATTGCCACCACTAATAGTAATTTTTGGTTTCTCTTTATAACCAACACCAGCAGAAATAATTTTTACTTTTTTAATACTTCCAGATAAGTTAAGATGTGCTTTTACAGACGATCCAACTTCATCCTTAATTTCAATTGAAGGGGTATTTACAATATCATAGTTTTTTCCAGAATTTATAACTTCAATAGATTGTATTGCTCCGTAATAAATATTTTCATCGAATAAAGTTGGAGATAATATTTCAACTCCATTTACTAATAAACCTATTGGCCTATTTGTAGTTTTTCTTTTATTAATATCATCAAATAAAGTAGATTGTTTTTGTAAAGGAAACTTTTTAAGTATTTTTTGATTTCTTAAAATTTTATTTTCAAATCCGGCTTTAACTATTGTATCAGATGATATATCAGAATTTGATGTAATATACTTTTTGGAAAAAATATCAGATTTACTATAAGATAATTTAATAGAATTTGAATCAATTTTGGTTACATAATAATATCCGGTTGATATTCCACTTTCTGGAGTGAAAGAATTATAATATATGAAATCACCATTTATCAATTGGTGATTTTGTACATAAAATATTGATGTGATTCCGGATCCAAATGTTTGTGGCAATAATGATAATGATGGTGATTGCGTAGAAATTATTTGTTTATTATCAGTTGAAAAAATAGGATAATTTGGTAATCCAGTTGAAGTTACATAAAAATTTTCATGTTTGGAATCAACATAAGTGTTTTGGATTCCAGCCGGAATCGAAGTAACTTCTGGAAAATAATTTGAATAATGATTAGACTTATATATTTTTTTTCTTATAGATTTTATTCTAGTTAAATCAAATGAGGCACTGAGACCCGACTGAACTAAGATTCTATTAGTATATTTTCTTATTTTATCTGAAGAATTATACTCAACAGATAAAATACTAGCGTCACTAAAATTATTATTTTGATCGACTAAAATTATGTTTTCATTTTGATAAAAAGAAATCTCATCAAATAGTATAATTCTATATCTGTTGTTAGCAACTTGAGAAAGACTTTTTACATTGTGTTCAGTTGGAATATTATAAATCCAATTATTAGAAGATACTTCATCTGCTAAATTTTTTCCAAATCCAGATAATTTTACTTTATCATTTATTCTAAGACTTTTTGTTTTTGAAAAATCAACTTTATCAATAACATTAATAACTCTAAATTTAACTTCTGAGGTATTTCCAATACCAATATAACTAAAAGCAAATTTTTCTTCTATAACATCTAGTCCAAATGTTAAATTTTTAGTTATTCCAGTTACACCCAAAAATTGATTCGTGGTTATATCAGTATAAGACAATTCAATAAAATCGGAATTTTCTGGTTTTACAAGAATTTTACCAGTTTTTGAAAATCCAATAGTTGAATCTACCAAAACAGTATTTGATCCTATTGGAGTGTCTTCTAATAATTTAGTTTTACCCGAAACTTCAAAGTTACCACTAAAAGAAGTAGAGTCTAAAGATATTTCATAAAATTGTTTTTTGTCTACAGGTCTATACTCAATATTATAAATTGAAGCGCTGACAGTTCCTATGCCAGTTAAATTTTGATATAAAAAATTACCCCTAATATCTGTAGGATTTCCACCGGAAATTTTTTCTACTAGAATATTTTTCGTAGTAAAATATGGATTTGATGATGGTATTAATGTATAATCTTGTGGTTTTATTACCTCAACATCAGTACCGAATAAAACCTTGAATAGTAATTTATAAGATGAATCTGTTCCTTTAGAGCTATAAAAATCTCGAGCACTAGTTAAAACATTTTCAATTGAAATTTCTTCGTTAAAGTCTCTATCTTCAAATCCAGGAAAAAATTCCGACTTAAACTTTTCAAAAAACTTTAAAAGAAAAAGATTGCTTAAATTTAAAACAATAGAATTTTCAAGATGTTCTTCAGATGATGTAGAAACAAAATTTAAAAACTCGGAATTTTTTATAGAATTAATGGCATCAATCCCACTAAATCCTCGAATACAACCCTCGAAGGTAGTATTGGTTTTTGATGTATATGTAATGATCTCATTATCTATTTTTAATAATCCATATGTTGATGGCCACCCATCAGTAGATATAACATTTATTGAGGTATCAAATTTTAAAATATTTTTTGTTAATTTTGTAGATTCTGTTAAATTTAACTTATTGAATTGAGAGATATCTTTATACTTTTTTACATTTATAGCAAGATCTATTGCTCCAGACTGATGTTCAAGAGATTGGTAGTATTGTTTTAAAAACTCTACAAAAAGAGGAGATTCTTCTATTAAAAACTCTGGGATTTGTGATTCTATTATAGAATCAATTTTAACTCTTTTAATTTCTGACATTTTATCTTGTATACTTACCGTTTAAATAACTTGAAGTTGGAACATATAATGTGGCGGAAATATTTTCACCAGAGGTTATTGTATCCTCTACCATATTTACCACAGAATTTTGAACGTCAACTTGTAAATATAAATCTTTCAGTCCAATAATATCATTAGATTCGGGAACAGCTTGAACTTCAATAAGACCATTGGATAAAGATGTTGATGTAATATTAACTACATCTAATAATATGTCACCTTTTTTATAGTTTATAGATCCTGCAGTATTTTTAACTATAACTGGAATATTATTTTCCAATTTAAAGAAAAATATTTTTCCAGAATTTTCAGAGACTTGAATATCAGCCATATATAAAGTTTCAGCTATACCATTGATCTTAAATCCGGTTGATTTTACAGAATATCCATCTTTTTTAATATGAACCTCATTCCCATAACAAAGTTCATAGGTTGCAGAAGTATTGAATTCTGGGGTTAGATCTCTTCGCATTCTTACTTTTGTAATATTTGAAGTAATTGATTTATCTGAGTCATCGATTAAAGTAACAACCTTACTATACTTAAATCTACCTCCAAAATTATTGACATCACTTGAATTTGCATAAGATGTTAATGTATTTAACACTTTTGTGCGAACTAATTCTGGTCTGGTTGAAGCATTTACATTATAATAAACTGTAGAATCAACCTCAACATATAGATACGATAGATCTATTATTTCTGGTCTTATACCAGCGATTGAATATTGTTTTAAATTTCTTAAAATATCTAATTTTGTAATCTCTGATAAAAAAGTACCATTTCTGGGTTTAATTGATATAAAAACTTTCCCATATTCTGGGGGTTCTAACTCTTCTCCACCATAAGAAGTTACAGAATCAACGTTAGAATATATGTATGGTATTAGTCCTTTGTAATCATTAGCGGTTACTGCACGAAATTGTGATGCATATACCCTTGGGGCTAAGTATTTAATTGAATCTAAACTTTCAATATTATCACCGTTCTGAGAAGAAGACTCAGTTATTACTAGAGAAATTCCAGATGTTACATCTAATAAATTATTATCGATCAATCTACCAGAAAATGTGAAATTATTAGCACCATTACCAAGAGTTCCATTTGTTACAATATAACTTACTTCTATCCTACTTCCGCTGGTGGGTCTTTTACCTACTATGTTATCACCAAAAATAATTTCATATTTTTCATCTGATACTTCTTGTATCAAAAATATTCTAGAATCTTTTCCAATATTTAAAATATTATTATAAGCGCTATAAACTTCTGTTACTTGATTGGTAGATTTAATTCGAATAGTAGTAGTATCAATATTTACATTTGGTAGAATAAATCGTTGATTTTTTTGAGAAGAATCTACAATAAAAGTACTAGTTAAATATACTCCTTCATATACTTCTAAATTTTCAAATAATGCAACTCCGTCTGAATTTACTGGAGTAATTACATCTTCAGGTATTGAAAAAATAGAATTACCATTTGTTACAGCGCCAAGGGCTACTTGACCTGCATTAATTTTGACTGTTCTTGCATTAGTCTGACTCATATCAACGCTAAAAGTAATTTTAGCTTTTGACGATCTTTTAGATCTTGGTACATATCCAATATTACGTGCAAGAGCAACTACATTTTCTCTAAGAGTTGCACTGTCTAAGAATGTTTCATTAACTGCCATGTTAGTATTGTAGGCAGTAATGTAACTATTATACGCTAATAAATCAATCAATGTTGAAAAATTAGACCCCTCAAAGTCAAAATCAGTAAAATTACTGTTGGAACGCAAGTAATCTTTGATTTGAACTCGTAGATCCCCGAAGTCTAAATTTGTAAATTGATTGAATGACATTAGACTCTAGTAGGTTGTAAAATAAAATCTATAGTTTGAATCGGGACGGGCAATCCAAGTATATCATAAGAAAGACGAACATTTAGTTCATTTGATTCTTCTGGATATGTAACTAAAATAGAATTCACAAAAATTCTTCGTTCGTAGTTTTTTAATAAAGTTTTTATTTCAAGTTCTAAAGAAGATGCCAGTTCTGGTGTTTGAAGTTCAAATATTGAATTTTCAACTTGTGTTCCCAATAGACTGTTAAAAAATCTTTCTCCAACTCTTGTTCTGACTAAATTTATAATAGATTTTTTAATAGCATCAGAGTCATTTAATGACAAAATATCACTATTTACAGGATTTCTTACAAAAGAAAGACTGATGTCCTTAAATTTGCGAGAAATCCTGGTCATAACTCAAACTAAGGGTATTTATTATATGTATAAGACATTATTACCACTTTTTACCGTAAACTGGCTCGGTTCCATACTCCCAATCATCATAATCTTCATCATTGCGAATTTTTTCATGAAGGTCTGTTTGTCTCATCAGATCATGTTTAGGCGCACGATCATACATTACTTCTTGAATAATTCTATTCTTAGGGACTTCATAGTAATCTGTAACTAATTTTACGGTCCCCCACATGGTTTTCATGTAATTAGAGTCTCTATCGACTGGTAGATTTGACATTTTAGCTCCTGATTTGTTAAATCAGAACTTTTTACGGGGTTGCTATCCCGAAATTTCTTCTACCATTATTGATTCATACTCATCTCCAAGTATTTTCTTAAGATATTCCTCTTTCCAATACGTATAATACTCGGTTTTTGCTAATTTTTTGCGAATTTTGCTCAATTTTGCCTTAGATTGACACAAAATTAAGTTAAATTTCTTATTATTTGTCTGAACTCCGTTGATAAAAGTGGGTTGAGACGCACAATCTTCAAGAAATGTGTAGTAAGGGAACTTTTTATTGTAAACCTCTGCCCATTTTTTAACTATATCGAGTCTCCAAAAGTCATCTACAATAAAAATGATGACATCATACCCAGGTTCAGGTACAATCTCATCAATTGGACATTCCACAATTTTAGTATTTGACTTAGAAGCATACGGACAAACAGAAAAACCACCAAGTTCTTCTCTTTCTTTGGCTACTTCGTTAGCCCATTCATGAATGTATGCCTCTTTTTCGTTCATATCAACCTGCAGCTAATGGTGAGTTAGGATTTGGTTTAATTACGGGTGCAGTTCTAGCTTGAGAAGCAACATCATATCCAAATACATGTGCGGTCTCGGGAGGTATTTCCGGAGAATCGGAAAGATTTGGTCCAACTTTAGGTGTTAACTCTTCCATGGTTAGTTTTTATAAAATAAAACTTAAATTATTTAGACTTTTTGCCTTTATTTGCTTTTGCTTGAGTTTTGATACCTTTATATCTTTTATCTGGTCGGCAAAGATTACCCTCTCTTACTGTTCTTTGAGTTTTACTCATTTTCCTTGTCCTCGATAAGGTTTACGAGCCTTGTTACGGCTTGTTGCAGCATATTTAGTTCCAGTTCCCATACCTTGACGAGTCAGTTTGGGTTTTCCAGGTATATAACCTATATTTTTATTTAATCCACCTTTTGATTTTACTGCCATTTTTCTAATACCTCACAATTGGTTTTATTTGCGCGCCGAAATTGCGTTTTAAACGCGCCGAACATCAGTCTCTAGGAGTTAAGGACTCTTATCAGATAATACGAGTCTTTTCATGTCCTACGCGAATCTTCGGATCACACCAGATCTCAAATCCCGCCTCTTTTGCATCAAGACAGAACGATACATCTTCACCACACATATCTTGAACCTCTCCAGAGTCAAAGACTTGCATCTTCGGAGCGAACCAGGGATACTCCAAAGACTCAAAGACACCCTTCTTAATCAGAACCCAACCAAACCCCGTATAGTCTACCGTAAAGGGTTTACGGCGCTTCTGCATGGTCTCTCCGGTCTCATGATTCATGACTCCACCATTGCTCTTAAAGTCGTCTTCTTCAAGCCAATGAGCAACAGAAGTTGTATGACCATCTTCAGTCATATACCATCCAGCTGCAATGTCTTTTTCCATTGCAACAAGACGATAAAACTTCTCAGTATCAAAGACAATATCATTATCAATCCAGAGTTGATAATCATAATTCAATTTACCATCCCAGGGAACCTGTTTTGGACCACGAAGAACATTTGCACCTAGACATTTGCAACGTGCAAAGTTCACCATGGAAGAATAATCCTGTGAAATTTGAATACTTGCACCATTTTGCACAAGATCAAAACAAAGTTGAACAAAATTCTTTAAAAAGATGTAAGAACATGAACGACCAGGAAGACAAAAAACGATGGCTTTACCACGAACCATCTGTTTTGCAACTTCTAGGTCAAATTCATCATCGTTCTTTTTAGGGGTTGGAGCATTAGCCTTAATCGTAAATCCTTTAGACATAAAATTAGAATAGCAATGTAGTTATTTTACCACCACAAGTCAATTTATGCAATGGTTTCTGTGTTATTTAGAGTATAAGTAATTCGAACATTCCAGAGATCTTTTTCTAAATTACAGTATGCCCTGATGATTTCCATTTTATGATTTAGATCACATTGTTGAACATCTCTTGCAACAATGTGATCGTCTACTAGTATATTATACACATTCATCTTCAACTTTCACTAATAAATCTTCAATTTCATTTTTAAGAGATTCATTAATTACTAAAATTTTGTCAACATCAAGACGGTATTGAATGCAATCAAGTAGTAAATCTTTTTCCTGATAATCTAGTTTAAGTTCCATATATTTAATTATTCATTTCAAACATTATATATGATTTTATATTCCTTAAGGTCCCCATATTATAACACATTTTTTTATTTTGCGTGAACCTATGAATTAATTTATGGCCGGCAAAAAAAATTTTGAATACGATGAAGCTTTATGAGCGCTTTTTGGGGTCGTTATAGATTAGGGTAGTTTAGCGTTTTTATATACGGGGGCCACCGCGCCCCGCGCCAACATAAACCGCGCACAAAATCGCTGCTCAAACTGCGCCAGATTACACGAGAACTGCTGCTCGTCCAAGGTGTATTCGTGTCCCCTTAAGTGCTCATAAGCCTTCAAGGGGACGCTACATCTACTCCATCAGCCGCTGGTCTTGAAGTATGCTGCACCGTTGCCCTCAGTGACAGCATTCTGTGCATGTGTGGCGTGCCCATTGTATGCCTGACCGCGACGGTTAGTGTTAGTCCGAGGGCCATTCGTGCGGCTCATGATCAGCTCAGATTTCTTAGCTTTACGGGTGGGGAGCACAGTGTATTTAATCTGCCCCTGCACATCAGCAACCAGGAGATCCAGTTTGCTTGCTTTGGAGATGTCAATGTTGGTCATGAGATTGTTAGCGAAGGTGTGTTGGAAAGTATACACGAATGAGATCAAAGCTCACTCATCATTTCATTCATCTCCACATCACAGATCTTGTCATCGTTCCAGCTAACCCCATCAGGAGTTTGCATCAGGTGACGACCAATCTGGCCCTCAGTCATACAACGAACGAACTTAGCCCATGGGGTCTCAGAGTCACCACAGAAGGTCACACAAGCCTTTGCAGTGTTATACAGAAACTCATCATTGCCAATCCACAGAGCAGCATTCCAGGTCTCGTAGTTAGCCCAGCCGTTGTAGGTTGTCATGGTGGTCATTGTTGTTACTTATGAGTGTTGGGGTGAGGGTTCCCCTAGTTCCCTCATTCTAGCAGTGGTGCTAGTTCCTGGAGAAAGCTCGGAGGTCTGGGAGCAGTGCTCTTCGTCTCTCCCCCGATATGGCTAAGATACAGGTTCTGAGCCCCCTTTGGCGGTTCATTGGGCCAGTTAGATAGCTGTCCATTGTGTCTCTCAGTTGTCAAGGTTCTATGGTAGGCTCATGAGTCTTTGTGGCTTGAGCTTT
>Ga0194133_10001107_pt1 | contig 50312 bp, 61 predicted proteins | sample TA2KigOf40mmetaG_FD_155448 | JGI IMG/M metagenome (GOLD analysis project Ga0194133, IMG submission 155448) | Freshwater microbial communities from Lake Tanganyika, Tanzania - TA2015055 Kigoma Offshore 40m | ecosystem: Environmental > Aquatic > Freshwater > Lake | place: Tanzania: Lake...
ACCTTTAGAAATATCAGATGATGACGAAAAAGATAAATTTAAAAATTTACCATCAATATTAGATAAATTAGATTATCTTGCATTTTATGTATTTAAATATTTCTCAACAAATGAAAATCTTAAAAATTTATTAACAAAAGCCGATTTTATTCTTCAACTAAAAGTATCTAATTCATATTATTTATTATCACATGGCGGTATAACAGAAAATATGTTTGATACAAATTCATCAATAGAAACACCAATATCTATTCAAAAGATAAATGACTTTATTGAATCATATTATGAAATACTTTGTGATAGTGAAAAGATTAAAAAATTAGAACATACAAATACTAAAATTATTATTGATATTCATAATAAAACAAAGGAAAAACAAGCAAAATATTATAATGAATTAATTAAAAGTAAGGATTGTAAAATAGATAAGGTTGAAGAGATTGAATTTAAACCATTTGATGATTTAACTACAAATATAACAGATTCATATAAATATAATCTATTGTTATTAAATACATTACATAGAAGAATTGGTAAAATAAACGAACAATTAATACAACCACAAATGGGTGGTTTTGTTGGACAGAAAAAATCAAAATTGATTAGTTTTAATAATGATGTCAGAGAATTTACTGAAAAATCACAAAAAGAAATTACAAAATATAATGTATATTTAAAAAATGTAGTAATAAAATTATTAGAAGATGGTGGATGTGTAGAAGATAATAAACCATCTAAAAATTTATTATTGATATTAATGTTGGCCCATTCATTCAATAGTGAAATTTTTAAATCAATTCTAAATATAACTGCAGGTTTAGAAAATAAATTTAAATCAAAAAATTATTCGGTTTTTATTAATACAATTTTTGATCACCGTGCAAAACATAATACACCATTTAAGAATGTTCATCAGATTATTGCAAATTCAAATAATACTGCCCAGATTACAGAAGTAATTTATGATTCGATATTTTTTGGTACGGTGATTGATTGTTATGAGACAATTGTACAAGGAAGACATCATGAAAAAAATTATATTATTTCTATTGATAATTCAGCTATAATTAAACATTATTCATACTTTGATTCATATACAGTATTATTTATCGAACCTAACCTTAAAGATATATTTGATAAAAATCAGATGAGTATTAAAACAAAAATACAAAAAGAAAATTCTGATAATATTTTTATATTTAATACTTTAGAAAATATATATAAGGTTATAAATCATAAAATTAAAGAACAAAAAATTACAGTAGGTGCAAAAATAAAAGAATCAAAAACAACATCTACATATTTTGGTAATTTAATATGTCCATCTATGAATTATTATGGTATAAAGAATTATTATGGTATAAATAAAGTTAATGATATTATATTTTCAGAATCAAAAATAACTCCTATTTATTTTAGTAGTTATAAATTTTAAGTGTTAATATATATATATATAATGATAAACAAGTTTATTTTAACTCTAATTGTATTATTAATAGTATATTTAATTTACAAAATTATAACTTCAAGTAATTTTGACCAATTTGGTGTTTTTAATAATTCATCATATTTTATGTCAAGACCAAATTGTCCACAATTAAATGATAATGATAATGATAATGAAATATGTAAATCTACACCTGGATGTAGATTAGCATCAAATGGATGTATAAACAATCTTAGTGATTTGCGAAGATATGAAAAACCAACACCAGAATGGATGAAAGATAATTTTATGATTGTCTATTAATTATTGATATATTTTTTTAAAATATTTTGTTATAAAATATTTAGAATTTACCAAATCATTTTTTGACATTTTTTTTATTTCATCTGTTGCATCTGAATTATATAAAACTATAAATAATAATTCATCTGGTTTATCATAAATAATATTTTCATTAGAAAATAATCGGGACATAGATACCCACATACCATTTACATCGCGTGTTCCATCATATAAATTAGGATAATGATAATATTTATAATTTTCATTTGTAATTAAATTATCTAATTCTTCCCATATTAATATTTTTCCAAGATCATGATAACCTATATTTATATCTTCATTTATTTCTCCATTTACTCCATTTATTCCATTTAATTTATCATAAAAACGTTGTAAAATATTTCCCATAAGTTTAGTATTTGGTCTTGAACATAAAATCCAATTAGATGGTCTTCCATTTCCAAATTTACAAAAATTACCAGTACATCCAAAACCAACGTAATCATAATATTCAAGTTTATCATGAATTGATTTTAGATCTTTTAATACTAAAATATCAACATCAATGTAAATACCTCCATATTTATACATTAATAAAATCCTGTAAAAATCTACTTTATGTGCAATTCTTAATCTACTTAAATCCATTTTATTATATTTTATTTCTGGTAAATATTCATCAATATTTAAATTATTTAAATGTATAATGTTAAATGTTGATGAACAGTATTTATATATGGAATCTATACATATTTGTATATATCCAGGTTTCTTTTTATTAGGGATATTTTCCCAATAAAACCATAATATTGGTTTATTATTTAATAATACTTTTTTAGTATCTAACAAAATTATTTTTTTATTTTTATTTTTATTATTTTTACTTTTTTCAATTGCAATACCAATTATTGAAATAACAATAATAACAATAAGCAAAATTAAATATTTATAATTCATATAATAATATATATTATTATAATTAATGGAGTTAAAAGAAAAATCGAGTACACTATTTGAATATCATGTAAAAATTCTTGTTATTGGCGATCCTTTAATAGGTAAAACTGATTTCATCACATCATTTGTCGATTATAATACACCATATGAAACATTGATTGGTTATAATAAATCATCGCAAATAAATTATTCAACAAAATTATTAGAAAATGTAAAAGATAGATTAGGTGATAAATTTAGATTTCATATATGGGAAATATCTGATTATGACGAGAATAGAGATTTAATTAGAACATATCTTGAAAATACTCAAATTGTTTTATTATGTTTTAGTTTAAAAAATCCAGATTCACTAGATTCTTTAAAATATTGGTTATATGAAAAAAAGACTAATGTTAAATATATATTAATTGGTTTAAAATCTAATTTTAATAATAAACTTATGAATAATGAAATTCAAGAGTTTTATAAATCTTTTAATTTAGATTATTATGAATTTAAAGATATTAAATGTGGAATTACCCCTAATATATGTATACCATTTACCAAGTTTTTAAATGTTCTTTATCCAAAAGTTGATTGTATTGTTGAACGTCAAAATACTTCAACATTAAATAATATCATCAGTTATTGTTCAATACTATAGCTGAGTGTATTATAAAGAAAATATTTTTATACTATTTTTTATCTATTATTTAATTATTTTAACCTGTTTTAGGTTATTATTTAGTATGCATATATACTTTATACACTGTCGACAAAGTTATTTTTGTTATTCATATACATTAATCACTGAATAAAAAAAATGTGTATATGTATGCTTCTAATTTGCTCACATTTTAAAAAAATAAAATTCGACAAAAGTTTTTTTTACGATGTTTCTGAAAATGTATATATGCTTCATAAAAAAATCACTTTTTCAGAAAATTAATTTAGGCAATATATAGTTTTTTTATTTTGTGATTAGATTTGACGGGTATTGTTATACATTTTTTTTATTTTGTGAGTAGAATTTTTATTTTGTATATGTAGAAGTAAAAAATAGAGTCGACAAAGTTTTTATGTGTTATATATATACTTTTCTACAAAGTTAAAATTGTCTATTTTGGTTATATATATACATTCGACAAAGTTTTTATGATTAGAGAGAGGAAATATTTTTTTATTTTAGAAAAGTTTTTTTAAGAGTTTTTTCAAAAACAACATTTTTAAGTTTTTATTTTTTTAATTTTATATTCTAAACTTTTAAATTTACTTCAAAATATAACACAAAATAACACTTTAAAATACACTTTATGTATTAAATTCTAAATATTGCTTTAAAAATAACCTTCAAAAAATAACTTCAAAAAATAACCTTCAAAATATTGCTCAAAAAATAACCTTCAAAAAATAACCTTTGTTAATAAACTTTAAAAATAACCTCAAGAATAACCTTCAAAATGTTGCTCATAAATGTTACTCAAAAAATAACCTTTGTTAATAAACTTTAAAAATAACCTCCAAAAATAACTTCAAAAAATAACCTCCAAAAATAACCTCCAAAAATAACCTCTAAAATGTTGCTCAAAAAATAACCTTCAAAAATAACCTTTGTTAATAACCTTCGTTAATAAACTTTAAAAATAACCTCCAAAATGTTGCTCAAAAATAAACTTTAAAAATAACCTCCAAAATGTTGCTCAAAAATAACCTTAAAAAAATTGATTTTTAAACAATTTAATTTTAAAGATATAATAATAGACAATTATAAAAATGTCTTTAACTAATTATCAAAAAGTTGCTGAATTTAATGTTGTCTTTGATTGTCCACGAATCTATCACACAAAGTTTGATAGAGAAAATTGGATCAAGTCAGAGACTGAAAAAGTTCTTAAATATCGTTGTGATTTAATCAAAGAAGAGGGTGTTGAAGAATTTGGAAAAGCTTTACGTGAAAAAAATCGTGTTGAAATGATTGATGCTATTTGTGATTTATTATATGTATTATATGGTGCAGCATGGACAATGGAAATTGATGTAGATTATCATTTTAAACAAATTTTTAATGTTGATATTGTTAATACTAATTTTACAACTCTTAAAAAAATGTATATAATGGAAAATAATTTAAATGAAAAAAATATGTATCAAAAATTAAATGAATTATATGTAAAGTTTGTAAATTATGAATTAGAATATCGCAAGGTAATGCTATCTGGTGATGGAGAATTTGATAAAGTTGTAACTCTTCTTATTATGATGATTGTTACAAGTTACAGAATGGGAGTAATTCTAAAATTTAATGTAGATGAAGCATTTAATCTTGTACATGAATCAAATATGTCTAAACTATGTAAAACTGAAGAAGAAGCATTGAACACAGTTGATGATTATAAAAAAAAGTATGATGATTGTTCATCTCCATATGACTCGCCATATTATTATAAGAAAGAAAAATATTATGTTGTAAAAAATCAATCGACTGGAAAAGTTCTAAAATCAATTAATTATAATCCGGTTAATCTTCAGAAGTTTTAGGTTTTTTATTATATTTCTTATTATTAACTTTTTTGTATTTAAATTCTTTTTTTTGTTTATTATTTATTTCATTGTTTACTTGTTTTTGATTTGTTTCTCCATTTACTGGTTGTTGTTCTGGTTCTTGATTTGTTTCTCCATTTACTGGTTGTTGTTCTGGTTCTTGATTTGTTTCTCCATTTACTGGTTGTTGTTCTGGTTCTTGATTTGTTTCTCCATTTACTGGTTGTTGTTCTGGTTCTGGATATGTTTCTCCATTTACTGGTTGTTGTTCTGGTTCTTGATTTATTTCTCCATTTATTGGTTGTTGTTCTTGTTTTGTTTCTCCATTTACTGGTTGTTGTTCTGGTTCTTGATTTGTTTCTGGATTTGTCTCAATGTTTTCTTGTTCTTGAATTATTTCTACTTTTTCTTGTGGTGATTGTTGGGGTGAAAATTGTTCTTCATTATCTGATTCAGTTTTTGGACTAATTGTTATATCAATTTTCTCTTCAACAACATCATTAACAACGTTATTCATTTCAATTAATTGGGGATATTTTTCAAATAATTTATTTAATAATTCAAAATATAATGATAATTTATTAATTGAATTATATGTATAATATGATAAATCAAAATCAGATTCTTTTATTTCATTAAGTAAAGTTAAAATAGTTGCATTTTCTCTATATTCTTCAGCTAAATAATTAACACCAAATACTTTAAAATATAAGGTATATGCAAATATAAATAGTAATAATAATATTAAACCTATAATTAAAGAGGTTTTAAATAATTTAGATTTATCAGAATCTAAAATCTTTCTAACATATGAAACCACAATATATCCAACATAAATGATAAGTTGAGCAGATCCACCTAAGAATTTTTTAACATTATCATATTGTTGTTTTTTAACTAAAGAATCAAATGATGCAATTAATTGTAATTCTTCTTGTGACATTACTTTACAATTTGATTCAGAACTTGGTAAAACACAACGATAATATTTAGAAAATAATGTAGCAATTTTTCTAAGATTTTTTAGATTAACTTCTAATTTATGTTTTTGTAACATACCCATCATTACAACAACTTTGTCAGAATATTTCTGATTAAATTTTTTCATTAAAACACCTTTTGAATTAAAAACCTCATTTACTAAATTATTTGATGGAGTTTTTTTTTTCATATAAAAATCAAACATTTTCTTTATAATAAATAAATTCAAATTTATATATATAATCAAACGTATTATGGAAAATCTTACAAAGGATATAAAATTAATATCACCAATCGATTCAATTAAAATAATGTTAAATCTATTCAAAGGAGATAGAACAATTATACATATAGATGATTTATATATAAAAGAATTATTTAATAATAGGAACTTTTTATATTTTATTGCATCGAAACAAAATTATAGAGAAAATATCTTATTAGAACTCGATATAATTCTTGAAAATGTTCATATAAAAGATCACCCAATTGTTAAACATATCTTAGAAAATGAATTTTATATTAATTTAATACCAGAATTACTTGATATTCAAATAGGATTAATAGAACAATCTAAATATAAAAATTTTTTTAGTCAAGAACAACTTATTGAATGGAAAGAATGGGTTCTAAAAAGACAAGAAAATACTCACCTATTATTAAAAACCCCAATGAAAGATTTTTTAAAAATTCTTGACAGATATATTGATTTATACAAATCAAACCCATCAAAATCTGGTGTATATGGATTAAATAAAGATTTATATTCATATTGTTGTCAAATGAATACAACATTGCCCCTAGGTACAAAAATATCATTTGAAACATTATTCGAATTTGCAGAAAAGGAAAAAGCAAAATTAGAATACATGATAAGAAATATTGTAGAAAAAAGAAAACCAATATTAAATAAATTAAAATTTAAAAAAGTTTTGGGTTATCTAAAATCAAAATCTTGTTATAAATACAAGTCAAAAGAAGATATGATAGATAGACACCAAAAAGAGATAGATAGATTACATGAATTTTATGATCGAATATTTAATTATAAAATAAAATGTAATTTTGTTGATATAGATAACAATAATTTTCATGGATTATATATGTATGATACTTTTTTTATAAACGCTACAAATTGGATGAATGATTCAACATTAACAGTAAAAGATTTAGTAGCACATGAAACTGCCCCAGGTCATCATATGCAGATTACAATGGATAAAGAAAAAGGTTCTAATAAAAATATTCTATATCATTATTTTGGTTTTTTATCTAATGGATTTTGTGAAGGTTGGGGTTTATTTGCAGAAAAACTAATACCAAATATTAATGAAGATGATTTGCTGGGAATATTATTTGGAAATATACATAGGACAATTAGAGTTCAAGCAGATTGTATGTTAAATTATCAAGGTGCATCATCAGAAGATGTCTATAAATTATATCGTAATTATACAATTTTATCAAAAAAAGAAATTGCATCGGAGATAAAGAGAATTAAAATTATGCCTGGACAAGTTTTATGTTATAAATTAGGAGATCAAGTATTTAGAAAGATATTTATAAAAGTTCTATCAAAGAATGAATCATTATTTTCTGATAATGCTATAAATTTATATAAGAAATTATTATCTAATGGTTCTACATCTTTAGAATTATTATTACAACAATATCAAATTCCATTAGAAACATTATTTGAATTTATTGAAACTTAAATAAACTTAAATAAACTTAAATATACTTAAATATAAAACAATTTAACAATAATTATAAAATGTCTAAAGAAAGTAATCAAGTAAGCAAAAAAGAAGATAAAAAAGAAGATAAAAAAGAAACAACAGGAGTAAAACGAGTAGTTGAAGATGAGACAGAAACAGAAAATGTATCAGAATCAGAATCAGAATCAGAATCAGTAAATGAACAAAGAACAAAGAAACAAACGTCAAAAGATAAAGATACAAAATATGAGACAGAAGATGAAACAGAAGATGAATCTGATGATGAAGAGAATGAAGAAAAATTAAAGATTAAACTTTTAAAAAATCTAAAATATGATTTTGAATCATATGAAATTAAATATATATACGAGACCTATCTAAAAGACGAAACAGTAAATCTTACACCACCATATCAACGCGAGTTTGCATGGGATTCGAAAAAACAAGATCTATTTATTGATTCTATTATGAATAATTTTATTATTCCACCGATTATTCTTATTAAACTAAATGATAAAAAAGGGTATAGATATGAATGTATGGATGGTCAACATCGTTTGACAGTTCTTAAAAATTTTATTGAAGGTCGATCAATTAATCCCGATGATCTGCATTATATTCGTTTTAATAAAACTGAAGATGATAAAAAAGTTTCTGTATATTATGAGAAGAAAAAGAGACTTGAAAAACTAAAGGATAAGAGATATATGACTGATAAAGAAAAGAATGTATTTAATGAGAAAAAAATTATCGTCATTAAGATTACAAATTATGATCCTAAATTAATTGATCTATTTGGGACAATTAAAAATGAAATGTTTTTACGTTTACAAAAAGGCGAGAAAGCATCTGGAACTGATGTAATGCGTAATTGTGAACATCCATTGATTATTGAGATGAAAAAACTTGGTTTAATTTCATATAAGACGTATGATGAAGAATCAGAAGATGATAATGATGAAGATGTAAATAAAGAATCAAATAAAGAAACATCACAAGTAAACAGAGAAACAAATAAAGTAAACAGAGAAACAAATAAAGTAAACAGAGAAACAAATAAAGAAACAAATAAAATTAAAAAACTCAAAGATATTATGGCTTTTAAAACAAAAAAGAGGGCTCAACGTTTAACACAGCTGTTAATGTTTAATCTTAAAGCAATTCTTGTAATTAAATACCAATCTCTTGATATTGGTAATATTACAGATACAAATATTCGTGATTCAATTCTAAACAATAAAACACCAAGATTTATTCTGAAGACAGGTCAAAAGTGGTCTCAATTTATTAAAACATTGGATGATTTTATTAAAGTTATTTATGATGGAATTAATGAAAATGAATTAAAAGTAAATCAATATCTACTATTGACACTTTTATACCTATATGTTTCATCAAAAGACAAGTTTAATGAAAAACTAAAATCAATTGATAAATATGTAGAAAAATACGATGATAAATATTTTTCCAATTTATTTACATTGAAAGTAGATTCAAAAATAAAGAAATGTTTCGAAGGTAAAAAACTAGAAGCTTTATACAAAATACTCTAAATACGTAATTAAATTTAGAATCCGATACAACATCAAAATTATTAAATTTAAATTTACATAATTGAGAGAATCCATTTTCAGGTATTTTAAACCATAGTGTTTTAATTGTAATAATATATTTAGAATATTTTATATAACTAACAACCATTTTATAATGAATAAATATAAATATAAATAATAATTAATTTTTTAATATTCTAAATAAGAAAAAATATTTAAATCTTTAACTTTGGACATAAATTTTTCTTTTGTTAATTCTATTTTTTCTCCTTCAATTTGACATTCAATAATATTATCTTTTATTCTATCAAACATTATTTCGGAATAAAATTTATTATTAATATACATTTTTACAGTTCCAATAATTTTATTATTATTAAGTAAAAATTCAAAACTATATGATGGGCAAATATTAAATCTACAAAGATTTGTATATCCAAAATCAAATAATTTAAATTGTTGTTCTCTAAAAAAATTAGAAAAGAATGCATCATTTTTATCATAAAAGTATAATTGAAAAGAGTTTAAATCATTAATAATATCATTCAATTGTATATTTATTAATTCTCTTGATTGTATTTCATGTATTTCATATATATCACGAGTAAAAAATCTACCATTAAATAATTCTATTTGAATTGAATCATAATTATTATTTATTATATCTTCAATTGAAATAATTTTAAAATGATTAGTTGTAGATGAAAATTTCATGAAATTATAATATGGTAATATTGATAGATCTTCAATTGTAATAATATATTTTAAATATTTAATATAACCTAGTTTCATTATTAAAAAGTTAAGATAATAGAATAAATAAAGATGCAATATCAAAATCAATTTTTTTTAATCAATCTTTTATAACTTTCAATTAATTGAATCTCAATAATATTATTATTTCGTTCAAAAATTATTAATTCTAATATTAAATTTATTAGCTAAATCATAAACTCCATATAATTTTTTAACTTCTAAAAATACTTTTTCCAACAATTTTGCTTTTCTTGATGTATTCATATAAAGGAAAAAGAAAAATAAAAATAAAAATAAAAAATAAAAATAAAAATAAAAAATAAAAATAAAATATACGTAATAAAAATTCTAATTAATTACCAGATACATCAACACCAGATACATCAACACCAGATACATCAACACCAGATACATCAACACCAGATACATCAACACCAGATACATCAACACCAGATACATCAACACCAGATACATCAACAACTTCTGGTTCTTTGAGCCCCAACATTATAAGAACATCATCCAATTCTTGTACAAATTTTTTTTCTTCTTTCATTCTACGACCAAAAGCAATAATAACTGTAAAATTTTTATGTTTATATTGATAACCATCAAATCCTTGAGTTTCTGTTAGTTTTCCAGTAAGTGGAATTTGATGTTCAAACATTCTATATGTTTTATCCGAATCTTGATATTTAAATTCTTTAGATTGTCCAGTTGTAAATCCTTGAATCTTTTTTGATTCATAGAAAGTAAATGTTTTATCCTCATTTAAAATCCAATTAGTCATAATTACAAGTGATGTAGTCATTATAATAATTATAATAATTATATTAATATATAATAAATCTTTATATATATATATATATATATTATGGAATATATAAATAAAAAAATTAAAATTTATAAACTATTTAAAAATAATATGATTATAAATATATAATCAATATATAATCAATATATAATCAATATGATGCCAAACGGATTTTGTCGCAATAAAAATTCTCACACAGATTTTCTGTTTGATTTCAATAAATTTCTTAATGAATCCGATAAAAAAAAAAATTTGGATTTCATTAAAATTTTTAATTATCTACTTACTTGTTTTTGTAGGAACTCACTAAGGAAAGACATTTATAGAAAAGGTAAGAAATTTGATTTTGATCATAACATTATGGAAGAGAATGGTTCAATGGAAGATCTTCTATATATTCAAAAACAAATTTCTTATTTTCGTTCAAACATGCGAATTGTAAATATTGATACATTTATTAATGAATATATTGAATTTATGAACGACTCGCTTAAAAAACTTTGCACAACTGTTTATCTTCCGGTAAAAGGAATTTCATATGAATATAGAATTTTGATTAATAAATATTCTGATTATTTTAAGGAACATAAAATAAATAAAAAATCATCAAAAATTAATTATGAAGTTTTGAATCAACTTGGAATATCTCTAATTTAAGAATGTAAAAAATGTAAAAGATATTTTATTTATTTCTCTATTTGCACTTACACTTATCCTTTTACTTTTAATTATTTTTTCAGTCGGTTAAAGGATATAAATTGATTAAAAATTGATTTTTTAACTGTATGAGTTATAATTTTAATTAAAAAATATATTAATACTTACAATGAGTGATAAATTTGCGTTAAATACGATGCCAAATATGATGCCAAATATGATGTCAAATATAATGTTTACAAATCATATTATGTCTAAATTTAATAATCCGCATGGAGCAACAAATATAACTGGAACTATCTTTACAGAATCATTTGTTTCAGAAACTTTTACAATGTTTTTACAAATCTTTGCAGTATCATTCTTTGCAGCATTATCTGCATATTGTACTACGTCTATGGAATACATGAAAAATCTTTTTACAAAAATAATTAAACGACTTTTACGTTTACTTTTATATCCGTTTATTACTTTTTACTATTTTATATTAAAAAAAATCTATGGCGAACAAACAAAATATAAAATTATTAGAACCTGTAGCCAATTTACATCAGAATTAATTAGAAACTCTGAATTATTTGAGATTATTCAATGGTTTATTAATAGTGAACATTGTGAGAAAATTAAGAAAAATACAATTATTGAGAAAAGTAAAGAAATCTATTACAATAATACATTTAATTATATTAATGATTATAATGAACAAAATATTTCAAATATTAAATTTGGAGTTGGTACAACATATGGAGAGGATATTTTAATTCTATTTGATTCGCATGAGATTATTTGTACCAAAGAAAAAAATGATATTGAAATTAAGGGTGAATTACAAACAGAAAAAAGAGATAATATTTGTTATTATTTTGAGACATACGATGTAAATTCTGAATCTGATATTATTGAACGATTTTTTCAAAAAGCAATTACTGAATATAATAAATCAAAGAGAGAATGGAAACAACTAATTTTTCATAATGATTCTGATGTATGGGAAGATGGACAAAATATCTCAGCGCCATCATCATTAAAAACTGTAGTAATGAGAGATGATATGAAAGATACTTTGGAAAATACTGTTAATTTCTTTTTAACAAATCCTGATTTTTATGCTGAAAATGGATTGAGACGTAAACTTGTAATTGCAAATATGGGTCCTCCTGGAACAGGAAAGACAACAACTGCAATTGCAGTGGCAAAACAGCATAAAATGAATATTTATTCATTAAATCTTGAAAATTCTTCCAAAGGTGATTTAAAATATCTAATTGATAAAATGTCAACAAAGAATGGTATTTTACTGATTGATGATTTTGATCATTATTATTCAAATCTTGGTAAGCAACAAGAAACAGAAGAAGTTAAAAATGATTCAGATTCAGAAGATTCACTAGAATATAAAAAAAGAAGTAAACGTTATAATAAACCAGCAAAAAAAGAGCCAATTTCATATCACGAATTATTAACAGTTTTTGATGGAACAGGTTCTAAAGATGGTTTAATTGTATTTATAAATTTAAATGATCCATCAAAGATTTTTAAATCAACAAATATTGAAGATCTAGCTCTATTCAGAGATCGTCGAGTAAATTTGTTATTAACATTTGAATATTGTAATCACAAGATGATTGAAGAATTATATTATAATATTTTTAAGATGGAACCCAATAAGGCGTTAATTAAAAAAATTCCAGAAGATTTTTATGCGCCTTGTGTAATTGCACAACAATTCATTGAATTATATGAAAGATATTCTAAGATTATTAATAACAAACAAAAAGAGATTGAACAGATTTTAATTGATTTAGCTAATAATAATATTAAGACAAGCCAGGATAAGATCAAAGATTATTTAAAGAAACTTGAATTTTACAATAAAGAGAAGGTTCAGTAAAAAAATTGAAAATTTTTATTCTCTACAAATTGAAAAATATTTATTTATTTATTATTAAAAATGGTATCAAATACTATTATTTTGGACGGACGTATGACAGATAAATATGATAAGGAACACATTGATGGTTCATATTCTATTTCATTTCCATATATTTTAGCTAAACGTATTGCTACAAAACCAGAAAAATTTATTGATTATATTTTGAATGAAGAGATTGTAAAAATTATTAAAAAAATAAAAGATGAAGAATCAGGATATATTTTGTATCTGATTGACAAAGACTTTTCAGAAGTATTGCGTAAAAGTTTAGAAAATTATTATAATGGTTTGATTGCATTTGTATTATATGATGATTATAAGGAACAACATAAAGATATTAAATTAGTACAATCAACATTTAATAATAATTATCCAATTATTCCATCTCCTCCACATACACCTGATATGCGTTTTGATATGTCAAAAATTATTGAAGGTCTATATTTAGGCGGAGAAGAGATAGCTATTAACAAAGAACTTTTAAAGAAAAATAATGTATCTATAGTGTTGAATGTCACCAGTCATATTCCACATTATTATGAAAGTGAATTTACATATCATCGTGTACCAATTGGTGACGCTCCCCATGTTAATATTAAGCAATACTTTGAAGATACATTTAAAATTATTGATGAAGCTATTACAAATAATAATAATATTTTAGTTCATTGTCAAGCTGGAATTTCTCGTAGTGCAACAATTGTGATTGCTTATATCATGAAAAAAAATAAAATGAAAATGAATGATGCCTATAATTTTGTACATAATAATCGTCGATGCATTGGACCAAATCTTGGATTCTGTGGACAACTTATATTATATGAACAAGAACTTGCACTTTAATTTGGAGGCTTGTATTCTTTAAGTTTGTCAAGAAATATATGAGATAATGTAGATGGATATGCTGGAATATATTTAATAATAATTTTTGTAAAGAATAAGAATTCAACAACACCTACACACATAAAAATAACAATATTTTCAGATAATATTTCAATAACTGAAATATTGCCACAATGTGCCTTTGATATTAATATTGCGATAATAACTACAACAATTAAAAGTCCAACAATTACATAAATTAATTTTTCTATCCAATCATTATTAATAAGACGTTCTTCACTTTGTGATTGATATATATTTAATGCAGTTTCAAGTTGCGCATGTTGTAAACTTAATTGTATTGCTTTTTGATTTTCGGGTGTTGATTCAGTATAAAATTTATTAATTGTATCGACTGCTAAATTTTCAATTTGATTATTAATTGCATTTGACATAATTCTTTCAGTAAATAAAAAGAATACTGAGCATATAATTGCTAATAAAAAGGTACAATGTGCTAAAATATTTACACCAAAGTTAACACTATTTTGCTTAGTTCTGCATATTTTATCATTTAATTTAGACATTTTTATAATATAATATAGTATTATATTATATTATAAATGATAACAACTTTTAAAATTGCCAATATTATTACCCACGTTGCATTAATAGCAGTATTAATAATTGTAATATTTTTTACCGTTGGAATAAAAGTAGAGCATCAAGTTGTAGATAGAGAAATTTCATATCTTATTAAAAAAATTCTTGATCCTATATCACGTGTATATCCAGATGTTGTTAAACATAAAAATGAATATATCGCACAAATGGTTATACCTCCCGATAGTCCTGAAGTTATTAAAGAAATAGATGAACATAATAAGGAATTAAAATTACAAACATTGAAATATTTAGTTGGTTTAATTTTAGTTGCACTAATAGCAGTATTAGTAATTGCATGGAAATTTACACGTGTATCAGAAGGAAAAGTATTATCGTATAAAGAATTTTTAGTTAAACTTGTTAAATATAATATAGCAACTTTAGTATTTGTAGCAGCAGTGTATATTGGCTTTACTTATTTCATTGGTCATAATTTTATATACATTGATTATCACAGAATTAATTCAACAGTTATACAAAAATTAATTGAAATTAGAGGTCCTGCAACAACAAATAAATTAGATAATTTAATTGAATTGCAACAAATTTTTACAAAAAAAGCACAAAGTACTAATACACAAAAACTGTAATTGATAGATTAAATAAAATAAATCAATAAAAACAATAAATAAAATAAATCAAGAAAAACAATAAATAAAATAAATCAAGAAAAACAATAAATAAAATAAATCAAGAAAAACAATAAATAAAATTAAAGAAATTTTTAAGAATATCATATAATTGTGGAAGTATAATCGGTGTATCATTTGTAGTGTTTGCTAATTGCGTTACTAACATAAAAGTAATTAAACTCGAAAAAAAGTACATAATTATTTATAAAATGTTAATATACCTTTAAATAAAAAATTGATAAAATTATATAATAAAAACAAATTAATTTTTATGTATATATATATATATAATAATGTCATCCTCAAATTTAATTGTTATTTTTTTAGAAGCAGATGACCCGATTAATTTAAATGAAAAAGAAATTTATTGTTGGAATAAATCAGATACAATTGATCTTAAACCGGGAATCTATTTTTTCAGAGATGTTAAAACAAACTTTTATAATTCTTTTTCGATGGAAAATGGTTCATATTATGTTGGTATTCCATATGAATTAGGTGAAAAAGAATTTTATAAATGTATTGATGATTCTAATTATTGTATATCATGTGGTGTTGATATGGGGTATTGTAATCCTAGACAATATTGTCGTAAAACATATTGTCCATATGAAAAAAATGATTAATAAAATCATTATAAAAGTTTATTTATTATATTATTATAAAATGTTAGTTAGAACAATGCACAAATTTTTTTCAGATTTATGTGTATATAATTCAAATGATGGAAAAACATATATATCATCATCAAATGAAGCAGCCAAAAATAAATATAATTCAATTGTAGATTCATCTTTTGATCCAAATATTAAATCAAAGATTACTATTGTGAACGTTTGTACATTTATGACACCAGAACAAAAACGTAAAGTATGTAGAGAAAAAGGAATAAATTTTTATAAATTTTTTAATTAAAAAAATGATTTTTAATTTATTTATTTAAGTAACCTTTAATAACAAATAATAAATAAATACACAATAATAACAAATAAAAGCAATATCATTAAAAATGCCAACAAAAATATTTTTCTCATCCGATTTACATTTAGAAGATCAAGAACCAGATGATATGTCGTCTCCCTTTTATCTCTATGAAAATCCAGAAATGAAAGATGTATATTTAAATTCATATTTAGTACTTGCAGGCGATATATGTCAAATATATAAAAAAGAAAAATTTCAAAAATTCTTTGATCTAATTACAAAAAAATTTAAAGCGATTATATATGTAACTGGAAATCACGAATATCATCGAATAGTTTATGGTGATATTTTAATTTCACAAGGCGTATATCGTTATGGAAATGTATATTTCTTACAAAATGATTTTATTGAATTTCCAGAAGATAAAATTAGATTCTATGGAACAACTTTATGGTCTGAACTAGATCCAAATCCAGAAAATAATATAATTGCAGAAAAATATGGTTCTGATTTTAAATCTATTAAAAATCATGATCCTTTATCAAATTCATTCAATATTACACGTAAAGGAACTGCAAAATTATTTGAAAAACAATTTACAAATTTAAAATTTGATCTAACAATATCATCAGATTTAAAAACTATTGTAGTTACACATCATACACCTTTGATGGAGATTATTCAACCGTGGATTAATCTAAATGAAAAAAAACATAAACCTTTAGCATCGCTATATGCATCTGATCTTAAATCAAGATTAGTTGATTTAAATTTTGATTATTGGATTTTTGGACATTCTCATTCGACATATCAACATGAATTAAAATTAAATAATAATAAAACGTCAAAATTTATGTCAAACCCTTATGGATATTTTGGGTCGAATAAAAAATTTAATGTAAATACATTTATTGAAATTTAAATTTTATTTTCTATTAATTTTTCTTTATCTGACATTTCTATTATCACCTTTTTTTCTTCTTCATATTTTATTACATCTTTTTCGTCGTTATCATTAATTAATTGTATTTCATATTGATTTTTTTTTTATTCATTATATAATTCTTGTGCCTTAAAATAAAATATAAATGCAGAAGCAATAACAGTAACACAATTATTTAGTAACATTAAAAAACTAGAAATCTCAATTGCATAAGCAACCCATATTACATTTCCAGCAATACGCATAATAAGAAATGTAGTAGAGAAATCTGTTGTTGATTTTGTTTTCCATGTCTTATACATCTGTGGAATATTATAAAATAAGTTTATGACATTAGCAATAACAACAAAAATATTAGTTGTTAAAGATACATTCGGATCTAGAATAGAAAAGTCCATAAATTATTATTAGTTAATTTAATATCAATATTGCTTTAAAATAATAAAAAATTGAAAAAAATAATATTATAAGAAGTAAAATAATAAATAAAAATAATAATATAAAATGAAACTTCAATGTGGATATCTTCCCGGAACAAATTCTTTGTGTTATAACCCGATTCAGAATGTCAAATTCTGGGGTAATACATGGAAATCTTGTCAATTTATTCTTGATGATAAAATTATTTATACACTCACGAATAATCATGTAAATAATAATAAATCATATTTAATTGAACAACATAAAAATAATTCAGATAAGATTGAACTTAGAGTGAATGGACAAAAAGTATATGACCAAAAATATCTTTATTGTGTTGATATTGTTTTTGATTCTGATTCTCAACCTGAATATGAATTGATTGAATCGATGATTGTTGATCATTAATTTGTTTATTTGTTTATTTGTTTTGATTGTTTATTTATTTGTTTTGATTGTTTATTTATTGAATATTTTTGGATAATTTTCATCACGATTGGATTTTAATAAAACAATTCCAACAATAATAAAAATTAAACCGAAATATTGTGTTGTATCAGTTAATTTTTCACCCAAAAATATTATTGATGCAATAGATTCTAATAATCCGGATATTCCATCCCACATACCATTCACGTATAAGACAGATGAGTTTTTGAGAGATTGAACAAGAAAGAATTGTACACCAATATAACTTATGAACCCGTTAAAATTCCTGTCACAAATCATCACAAAATCTATAGATTTTGTGGATGATTTACAGGATTTTAAAGCTATAAATAATCATCAAAATCTCATAAAATCTATAGATTTTGTGATGATTTGTAATGATTATTCGATACCGCCTATTAAATATTTTGTTTTATCAGTATATGCAAAGAATTTATAAGAAAAATCACCAATAATTTCAATTATTGACATTAAAAAAATATTTGTTATTTGATTTGACATATATATTAGAATGAAAATATAAAAATTAAAAATCTCTATCTAATAATAATATTTAATATGTCGAGTATTCTTAATCGAATTAGATCTAAATCGATCTCTTCAATTAATCAGTTAACGGGTAATATTCAACCAACAATACCATCAGGTCCACCTGGTTATTGTTATATAGAAAATTTTGAATTTACTTCCGAAGAAGAATGTATAAAGATTGATAATGAAAATTTAAATTTATATAGAAAAAATAAATCTTTATACGATGAAATGAGTAAAAAAATAGAAATAAAAAATGCGCTTTTTAAGATTGAAAAACCACCATCGCCACCACTAGAACCAAATAATTATGAAAAGTTTATTAAATATAGACAAAGAAATATTTCAAGAAATGTTAGATTACAAACTTTTGCAGTACAAAAATTATTAGAAAAAGGTTATAAATTACATTTCGATACAATAGATAATAAAACAGAGATAGATTTTGAACCATTTCAAGCTATTGAATTATTAGAAAAAATAGAAGATGATACAATAGAAAATATTTATAATTGTAATTGTAATTCAAATAAAGCATCACCTCAATTAGCTAAAAAACCGATACATCCTCCTATATCGTCATCCCCTCCACAATTAGTTTTAGCTCCTGAATATTCACAATATTATCATCCACCACCATCCGCACCATATTATCCATCAGTGCCACCAGTATATCCATCTCTATCAACACCATCAATACCATCAATACCATCAATAATGCATCGCAATGTTGCACCACCTGCAGCACATTATATATCAAATGCCTAAATATTAAGTTTTAAGCCAAAGATCTAAACCATATTTATGAATGAATAGAAAATCTTGAAATAATTGTTTATTTGTTTCTCTATTTACTTCTCCATTTACTTCTCTATTTACTTTATTTACTTCTCCATTTACTTTATTTATTTCTCCATTTACTTTTCCATTTATTTCATCTGCTAATATTTTTTGTGTATCATAAGAATAATTTTTAGCAGATACATTTTTTATTTCTCTAAGTTTTTTTACTAAATCAAGTGTAATAAGATTTGAAACACGATTTAACATTAACATTAATTTATACGTTAACTTATACGTTAACTTTTAAATAAATAAAAATTGTAATTTTAACTCTTTATTTAAAGTAAACATATATTTAAAAAGTTAACGTATATAAAAATAATTATGACTGATACATCACTTGATAATTTTACAGAAGTTACACAATTTTTAAATGAAACTGATATTATAACATTTGATAAAAATACTCCAATGATTGACATTATTAAAAATATTTTAGAAAAAACACGTACTCATCAAGATACAGGTTTTTTCATTGTTGATTTATCAGCGATTATTTCTCAATATAAATTATGGTCAGAATTAATGCCTAGAGTAAAACCATTCTATGCTGTAAAGTGTAACCCAGATCCAATGATTGTAAAAATTTTAGCATTACTTGGAGTTAATTTTGATTGTGCCTCCAAGAATGAAATTACTCTAGCATTAGAAGCAATGAATAATGACGGTTCAAGAATTATTTTTGCAAATCCAGCAAAAGCTGATACACATTTACGTTATGCTCGTAGTGTTGATGTAGACTTGATGACTTTTGATAATATGTTTGAATTATTTAAAATTGTAAACTTTCATCCAAATGCACAATTAATCTTACGTATTAAAGTTGATGATTCATATTCAACATGTAGATTTAATTCTAAATTTGGAGCTGAACTTGATGATGTAGATGGTTTGATGAAACTTGCGAAGACAATTGGTTTAGATATTGTTGGTGTATCATTTCATGTTGGTTCAGGATGTAAAAATGTTGAAGCATTTAAGATTGCAATTGAAAGAGCAAAAAAAGTATTTGATATTGGAAAACAAAACGGGTATGAATTAAATATTTTAGATATTGGCGGAGGTTTTCCAGGAACAGATGAATCAACTATAGGATTTGAGGATATTGCAAAAAAAATTAATGAATCTCTTGAAATATTTTTCCCCGAATCAGAATTTTCAGAAGATAATGGATTTAAGATAATTGCTGAACCAGGGAGATATTTTGCTTCAGCCACACATACTTTAGTATTGAATGTGATTGCAAAGAATAAAGTAATTGATAATAAAACAAAACAAATAAGATTTGCTTACACACTTAATGATGGTGTATATAGTTCATTTAACTGTATTATGTTTGATCATGCTAAACCTATTATTAAACCATTTAATGAAAGAGATGGTAAAGTTTATGATTGTACAGTTTATGGACCGACATGTGATTCAATGGATACGATTTCAAATGATTGTAAATTACCCGATCTTGCAATTGGTGAATCAGTATATATTGAAAATTTTGGTGCTTATACAACCGCTGCTGCTTCAACATTTAATGGATTTCAACGTACACCATGTGAGTATATAATGAGATGTTAAAGCAAAATTATCATTTTTTATTTTTATTTAATATTTTTTTAAGAATTACAAATAATATAAGTACCATAACAAAATATCCAAAATATAATTTATATGTTAATTCTTTTTTCTTTTTTTCCTCTTCTTCGTTCTTTGATTCTTCATTTATATATCTAATTTTTTTCATATACCCTTCAACTATATAAATATATGCGAGTGACGAATACATTAAACAATTGAATAAGGATGTTGTTATAAGATATTCCATATTTAATTTTTTACATAAATTAATCAAAAAAATATTTTCTTTAATTACAAAAGAAAAACCTAATAATGTTACAAAGATTGACATAAAAATATATGCTACAGAATGCATTTTAATATATATATATATATTAATGTTATAAAAAAAAATGAAATATAAATAAAATAAATATTAAGAATTTATATTAAAATTAATAAATATGTCAATAGAAATTTTAATTCCATCTATTTGTAGCTCATTTATAGAAGTAGTTGTAACACAGCCAATTGATGTTATAAAAACATTAAAACAGACAAATAATAAGATATCATTTAATATGAAATTATTATATTCAGGATTTATTCCAAGAGCTTCTGGTAATATCCCATCGCGTACTGTATTTTTATTTTCACAAGATTTTTTGAAAACTGAATTAGATTCAACAAAAAATTTTAATAAAATAATGATTCCATTATTATCAGGATTTGCACAAACTATAGTTGATACACCTATTGAGAATCTTAAAATGAAACAAATATTTAAATTGAATAAGCTTAATTATTATAGAGGATTTTTTCCACATGTCACACGTAATATTATATTTTTAATTCCAGTTTTTAATTTTAAAGAATATGGTAAAGAACATCATGAGAATGCTTTACATCAGGCATTATATGGTGCTATTGGTGGTATTTGTGGGTCATATTTATCTCATCCTTTAGATACAATTAAAACTTTAATACAGACAAGAAAAGAAGAACAAATTCGAAGTCTTAAAATGGGTGATTATTTTAGAGGTGCACATATTCGAGCTTCGATGGCATTCATTAATATGTCGATTAGTTTAACAGTTTTTGAATATGTAAAAGAGATATTATTTTTTTAGTAATTCTGAAAAACTGATAATTGAATTGTCAAAATCAACCGTTTCATTTTTAATTGCATTAATTATTTTTTTTATATGTGACATTTTAAAACCATATTTATTTAATTCTGATTTTGAATATTTTACAGTTTGATAACCATCATCGTCTTCAGATTTGATTGTTAATTTTGGTGTGATTGTCATTTCAGTACAATTAATAATTAATGGAGTTATAGATTTTTTACTAACTTTTAATCTAATTAAAAACGCCTTTAAATTTTTTTTAGGTGGATTATATGATTGTTTTATATAATCTTTTAAATTTTTAGTTGATTTTTCAGAAGCTACAAGATCACCTCCCACAAATAAGTGACTAAATGAAGGTGTTAATATATTCTTAATATCATCTATCTTTTCATCAATATTATTCATATATATTTAATAAATACAAAAAAAAAATGAAATTAAAAATGATAATAATTGATATTGCATTATCATGACAAATATATGATATGTCCAGAATAAATACACTAAATAATTTAAATGAAAAGATAGATACGAAAACTTTAAATTTAAAAGATGATTTTAATTTAATAAAAAAATATTTTAATGATTTGACATTAAAAAATCGTACAAATATAAGTAAAAAAATAATTACCTTATGGAGTGATAAAAAAAATAAAATAGCTGATAAAGAATCATTAGATATTATAAATCATTTTATAAATATTAAAAAAATATATAATACAATTAATTTTGTAATTTGTGATAAATATAATTTTTCATATATTCAATATGAAGATGGGAATATTCGACAAGAAAATATTTTTAAATTTAATTTTAGTAATATTGTTAAAAAATTAAATGAATATTTTCCAAACGTATTTATTTCAATAGAATTTGAAAAAGGAACAACTATTGATAAAAAGCTTAAAAAATTAAATGCAATATATAAACACGACATTATATTAAAAATAAAACCAAGATATATTTATGATGATTCTGAAGATGAAGATGAGACAGAGATTGAAAAAAATACATATGAGATTGTTTTAGAATATTTTGAAAAAAAACACAATAAATTTAATGATGATGACAAAAAAATTTCAACAAATTTATTTTCTGATGGTTATTATGTATTTAATGAAAAATATGATGATATGAATGAATTTATGATTGACACTATTTATTCAATTATTGAATTTATTTGTGCAACCTGTAAAGATACATATGAATTAAGTAAAATATTATATTTCAATAAAAATTATAAAAGTAAATCATATACAAAGGATGTACAAACTTTTACTGAGATTATTGAAATAAATAAATCTGATAAATTTAATTTTACTGATTTTTATGATAAAATTCAACCACATAATCCAGAAACAGGGGATGAATTTACAGAAAAAGAATTTGTTGAATTTATTGAAGAAGAATATAATATTACAATAGATGATAATTTTAATTCAGAATTATTTGAAACACTTATTATTAATTTAAATAATGATATAAGTGAAACTGCACGATTACAAAAATATAAAAAAATATATGTAAATGCAATGAAAACACTTCGTTTTGCATCACAAAAAATAATTAAAATAATTGAAAAACAACGAGAAAAAAGATTACAATTACCAGAATTTGTGATAAATATTCAAAAATTTCATAAAGATAATCTTAAAAAAGAAATATTACTAAAATAATCTAAATCGACTAAAATAAATATAAAGTCCTTCATAAATTGAATATAATTTATAAATATATGTGGATTCATAATTCTCTATATTTTGGTGCTGTTTATTAATTTCTATTTTTTGTTTTTCTATCTCTAATTTTTGTTTTTCTATCTCTAATTTTTGTTTTTCTATCTCTAATTTTTGTTTTTCTATCTCTAATTTTTGTTTTTCTATCTCTTGTTTTTGTTTTTCTATTTCTTGATCCTTTTCACACATATCTATATGTAATTCAGAAAATATATTTTGATTTTCCATTAGACTAAAATTTGCTTTACGAAGTTTTAATTTTAGTTCTGTTATATTTTGATTTAATTCATCTATCTTTCCATCTTTCTTTTCCATATAATATTTTATATCATTTAATTCTGATTTATATTGTATAATTTGATTTTTTAAATATATTGAATCCTCTATATCTTCATCATTATTATTATGATTATTATGAATTATAATATATTTAGTTAATTTTAATAATGCATTAGCATATTCAATATCATTAATTGTTGGCCTATCTGTAATTTTATCTTTAATTAAAAATAAAATATAAGGAGGAAATTCAACATAATTCTGTATATTTAATTGATTTTCACTAATAATAAAAATATTTAAATATGAATCTACAATAAAGTTTTCAAATTTAAGAAATATTCTTGAATTATAATTGTCATTAAGATCAGTATATTTACCAGCATTTTTATCAAAAACTCTTATAGTATCATTAAAATTCAATAATTTAAGATTATCAACAAACTTCTCATAATCATTAAAATTATCATTAAAATTATTAATAAAAAAATTATTAAGAGAATAATAATTGGGATATAAATTCATTATATTAATTATATATAATGATTTTTTTAACTGTGTTTAATATTTAAAAAATAAAATAATAATATAAATATATAAACATGGACAATAATATCAATCCAGAATATCTTGGTGCAGTATTAATTAATGGTGTATATCATGATAAGAAAACAGCTAAATTTATTTTACTACAAGAAAATCAGACAACTAAAAAAGATGATGTAAATGAAACATTGTATACAAAATTTATCGGATTATTCAAGAGTAAATAGATATAAAGTTCTATTTATAGCTCCAACAATTTCATCTCTGATATTTAATAAATCAGTATCTAATGTTACATTAATCTTATCAGGAAATTTTATTGTTACTTTTTCTATAGCTAAATTTAAAAAATCTATAATACTTTTATCTGTTAAATTTATTACCTTTATATCAAATTCTTCTATTTTTGGTCTTCCATATTTACCAATATATACTTCAATAAATTGATCAACCAGGTCAGCTAGGTCTGAGAATAATTTATCAGATGCTATGTGTCTCGGATGTTTTGTAGTCATCCAATGATATAATTTTAAATTTAATTGTAATGAAAAGAAAAATTTAATAAAACCAGACATTATTATAATTTATAGATAAAAAAATGATAATTATATTTAATAATATAAAAATCATATATTTATATATATGTTAAAAAGATGGCTGATACAATAAAAGAGCTTAAAGAATTGTTTGATTCAGTTGACAAATCAAACTATGATAAAATTTATCCATTATTATCGCAGCTCAAAGATTATTTTACATCAATTAAAACAAAATTTGAACAAGCAAAAAATAAATTTAAGGCAAAGATTGAATTACAACCATCAGAAGAACAAAAAATTATTATTGATGCAATTCATTTAGATAAAAATATATCTGTGGATGCAGTTGCTGGTTCTGGTAAAACTACAACTTTAATATTTATTGCTAAAGCATTCCCAGAAAAAAAAATCTTACAAATTACTTATAACAAACAATTAAAGTTTGAGGTTAGAAATCGTGCTCTGAAAGAAGGAGTTGATTCAAATTTAAAGATTCACACTTATCATTCTCTGGCTGTCCGATATTATTATGAAAAAGCAAACGTTGATCAAGGTATAATTAAACTTTTAAAAGATAAAATGAAGATTCGAAAGAGAGATAGATATGATATTATTGTAATTGATGAATCTCAAGATATGACACCTCTTTTCTACGAGTTGATACAAAAATTTTTATCAGATATTGAATTTCCGGAATCCGGTCTTGTAATAATGGGTGACAGATTTCAGGGTATTTATGATTTTAAAAATGCTGATACTAGATTTCTCACATTATCTGACAGAATTTATTCTGGAAAGTTTATCAATCTCCCATTAAAAGAATCATATAGAGTTACAAAGAATATTGCATCATTTGTAAATAATGTTATGTTAGGTTATGAACGAATTAAATCAAATAAGGATTCTAATTATAAGGTAATGTATTGTAAACTAAATATCTTTTCTATACATTGTACGATGGTTAGATGGATAAAAGATTTTTTAAATAAAGGTTTTAAACCTGATGATATATTTGTATTAGCGCCAACTATTAAGGCATCAGACAATCCAGTAAAGAGATTAGAGAATGAATTAGTAAAAGAAGGTGTGGCAGTATATTATTCAAGAAACGATGATGATGGATTAGATGAAGAAATTATAAAAAATAAAGTTGTATTTACAACATTTCACCAATCAAAAGGCAGGGAAAGAAAAATTGTTATTATATATGGATTTGATAATTCATATTTTAAATATTTCAAACGTACATCTGATCCGAATATATGTCCATCTGAACTATATGTAGCAACAACTAGAGCAAAAGAAATTTTAATATTATTAGATAATGAATCAGAACAATCATTACCCTTTTTAAGACTTGATTATAATCAAATGAAACAATCACCATATATTAATTTTGTTGGTACAAATCGTATTATATCTGGAAAGCCTAATGATAAAGTCGGTGATGCAAAATATCATAACATAACAATAACTGAATTGGTCAGATATATATCAGAAGATACAATGAAATATTTAATTCCTTTTGTTGAAGACATTTTTGAAGAATTAGATACACAAAAATCAAAAAATACAGTTGATATTCCCTCATCTATTAGAATGGATTCAGGATTAACAGAAGATATATCAAATCTTAATGGTCTGGTAATTCCTCAGTTATATGAACAATTCATCAAGAAAGATAATTTATTTGCTAAATTATTCTTGAAAAAAAAACCAATTACAAGTAATCAACTTATTTTAGATAATATTTTATTGGTAATTGAATTACAACAACAGGGTAAGAACATGGAAGCAATGTTATTATTAGGTAATATCTATATTGCTTATTATGAGAACATTCATTCTAAATTAAAACAAACATTAAAATATGATTGGCTGAAAGAAGATGATTTAAAGATATGTTTTCGAAATCTTGCAAGATATATTAAATTAGATCCTGAATTTGAGATAGAACTTGGCGATAGAATAGATACAAAAGGACTATATTATAGACATCAAACAAATAATTATGGAACAATTGATATAAGAGGTAGAGCTGATTGTATTGATTCAGAATCATTATTTGAATTTAAGTGTGTATCATCATTACAGATTGAACATCAATTACAATTGATTTGTTATGCTTGGTTATGGAAAAAAACAGTAGGTGTTGAACAACAGATGAAAAGATTTATTCTTTTAAATATTAGAACAGGCGAATCTAAAGAGATGTTCTATAAAGATTATGAAATTGAATCCATAATGTCTATATTATTTGATAATAAGTTTTCAGAAAAAATTACCCAAACTGATGAAGAATTTATTAAAAGATGTGAGCTAGTAAAGAAATAGAAAAACAGAAAAAATTGAAAATCTAAACTTTCTACAAACCCCCAATAATTTTTATTTATAGATTGCGGGTATTAATGTCCAGTAGTGAAAACTATGGAGACCACTTAATACTGTCTGCGGACTCAGCAGCCCTGTGGGGATGTGATAAAAGGAACAACTTGTGTGACGAACAGGTGTTCCGCATCAATGCTGAGTAACAGCCCATTAGTCGGGGCTATTTAAAATTCTTTACTTTTTTGTTGTTGGACAATATTTGCAGATTGATTTTTAACCTAAAACAGAATTTGAATAGTAACGGGATTGAAACTGTTACTTCGACAAGGGCGTGATAACTCTTGTTAAAGATGAAACGTAGACCCTAATTAAACACATTCTAAGGTTACTCCCTAATCAAGGGTGACTGAGTGTGATATTTTAGGAGCGTTCTACAAAGTAATTTTATTCAGAATCGAAGGTTTGAAGTCGGTTTGTAAAGTTTGACAATAGAGGTCGAGGATACGACATCGTCAACCCGTTTTACCGGGGTTTTACGGTATCACACGTGGCGACAACATTCAGAAGTTGATTGCGGAGGGGGCGCGGTTGCACCTGAAGTTTGCGGGTGGCGAGTGGATTGAGTTTGTGGACAACGGCACGAACGGGCATCAGCAGGACGCAATTGTTGCGTATTTTGCATCGGGTGTTGGTGAGAAGGTTGTGTGTATTCCGCATGCGATTGCGGGCGTGTTTGTAGCAACGTTCAAGGTTACTGCGACCGGAAAGAAGAACGTGTACAGGATTTACGAGAAGGTGATCTCGGATCTGTACAGCTACACACCAGAAGGTGGGCGTCCCGCAGTTGAGTTCTGCTATGCTCGACCCAACCAGCTGCAGAAGTGGGATTGCCACATCCGGGGCAAGTGGCAGAACGTAGGTTGATGGATTGTGTTTGTTTTGTTTGTGTTTGTGTGTGTGTTTGTGTTTGTTTTTGACTTTAAGGAGTATTTTTGTTTTCACTTTATTTATTTGTTTTGTTCATTTGTTTTTGTTCATTTGTTTTTGTTCATTTGTTTTTGTTCATTTGTTTTTGTTCATGTGTTTTTGTTCATTTGTTTTTGTTCATTTGTTTTGTTCATTTGTTTTGTTCATTTGTTTTGTTCATTTGTTTATTTATTTACATAAAGAAAAAATCTGTATTATAATATAAATGTTTAGAGATTATTCGATCAATTCAGATAAGAAGAAAACAATATATGATACATATAAAAATCAAAGAAAAAATATAAATTTTTTATTTAATGAATATTTATTAACAAAGTATTGTAGGTTTGATAGAAAAGAAAATTTTTGGACATTGTTTGAAAGACTTAATATGATAACTGATTTGTCCGATCCTGATATGTCTCATCCAAATATATATCATGCAATACAGACGGCTGAGACAATAAGAAAGAATGGATTACCAGATTGGTTTGTATTAACGGGACTAATTCATGATTTTGGTAAGATTTTATTTCTACATGGAACAGATAAAGACGGTACATCAGTTAATACACAATGGGCAATTGTTGGCGATACATTTATTACCGGATATCCAATTCCATCATCTATTGTATATCCAGATCTTAATGAATTAAATTTAGACCATAAAAATCAAATAAATCTTTATCTGCCAAGATGTGGTCTAAAGAATTGCTCTGTTAGTTTTGGTCATGATGAATATCTATATAGACTATTAATACACAATAAGACATCTCTACCCGAAGAAGCATTATATATGATTCGATACCATTCGCTATATGCATGGCATCATCAAAATGCATATCAATATTTAGAATCGGATGACGATGTATATTATAAAGGATATGTGAAACAATTTTCATCATATGATTTATATACCAAAGATAATGATAGATTAATTAATTTATCAGATGATCTAAAATCATATTATACATCTTTGGTAAAAAAATATATATCGCCTGATTTGATGATTTACTATTAAAAAAATTGAAAAAGCTTAATCATTTTAAAATATCTCAAATATCGCAATCATTTTTTTCTACTTTTTGTGGTGCTCCTGTTGTACCCAAGATTGTTCCTCTTACTCGAGAAATGGTAATTGAACATTTTACATTACATATTCAGAAGGTATGCAATAATCAAGTAACTGTTGTAAAGTATTCGATGCCCAAAGAATTCTATGGTCGTATTTCTGTCGATACATTTTGGGAAATTATTTGTTCATTTCTTCGTAATGAAATGAAGTTTACAAATATTGTACCGAATTATTACAGCACTGGGCTGTTGTTCGAATCTGATTATAATTCAATACCATTCAATCATTTTTATTGTGTATCACAAAAACAATCTTCACATCATGGTGAATATTTTATGCAGGATTACAATTGCAAAATTGGTGGTGCAGTTAATTTTGTAGTGTTTCGTATCTACAAAGCATAAATCATTAAAAAATTGAAATTTCAAACATATTGTAAACTTCATATATATTAAAAGTTAATCATATTAAAAAATGTCTGATAATGATACATTTATCTCTAAATTCTGTACCATACCCATAAATTATGGTCCAGAAATTGTTGCTGCTACTGAAGAAGAAGTAATTAACCATTTCAAAAATTATATTGAAGAAACATGTGCAAAACAACAAATAACTTTAGTAAAATATGTGATGCCCGACGAATTTAAGGCACGAGTTTCCAAAGCAACATTTTTTGATTGGATTTATATGTTTCTTTGTTATGAAATGAAATTTGAAGATTATGATCCTGGTACAGGCCGCATGGATGAGGTATGTGATTCAACATTTGAAGATCCAGAAAGAATGGGATTTAAAGAATTTTATATGGTTCACATAAAACCGTATAATGATGAACTATATTTTCAATATGCTGTTAATTATAATGATTTATCACTGATTGATAAAGTTGTCTTTCGCATCTATAATCCCGATGTTGAACCATAATCCCGATGTTGAACCATATGTTGTCTAATTATTCTTTAATTTGTATATAACATATCTCAATTATTTTTTTATTCTTATTACTTATTGATTTTACAAATTTTGGTTTCAAATTTATTTCACCAATATATTTTAATTTATTTACAAATTTTGTATTGGATAATTCAGATATAGGATATTCCACATAAGATTCCACTATTTTTTCTTTTATTTCAATTTATTTATGATTCTTGATATACCAAATATTTTTATTTTCTCCAATTTTATAAGAATTATTTTTGTAAAAAGTACCACTCGATGTAGGACCTGATCTATTAATTCTTATTTTTAATTTTGAAAAATTTGATTTTATTGATGAAATATTTTTTCCGTTCAATAATGGTGATTCGCATAAATATTCATTTTTATCTATTAGTGCATTTATAAAATCAAAGTCTTGTGACCAATATTTTTCTATTTTACCATAATTTATGAATTCAATTATTTTATTAAAATTTTTTTTGGATGGAAAAATTGGTAAATCACCATATTTTAATTTAATTCCATAAGTTTTAAATATAAATTTCCAACAATCTGTATGTATAAACACACCATATGACATATTAAAATTTTTAAAATTCCCATCGGGATCATGTATATGTTCATTCTTTTTTTTATCAACAAAATGTATATTACATGCAACTTCTTTACAATCATGTATAACTTCATTTGATGCTAATAACATTGTACATTTTGACATCCAGTTTGTGTTCATTATTAGTTTCTTAATTTTTGGAATAAAATCCTTATCAGATTTATATTTTGAATCCCATTTTTCTAGTTCTTTCATTGTTCTTTTATATTTTTTTGAATTTTTATTCTCATTGTAAAATTTTATTTGATCTAAAAAAAATTCTACAGAGTCTGCAAACATTGAATGACATGTATTTCCGCAAATAAAACAAAAAATATCCCAACAGCCCATTATATATATCATTATAAAATATTTTTATTATTTTTTTAACTCAGCAAATACAGCTAGATGATCAGACGCAGGTAATAATAAACCAGAATCATCAAATGGGAACAATGTTAAAGAATAAACAATCTCACCAGATGAATCAAATATATGATCAATGTTTTTTAAATTATAAATTCCTCTTAAAATTTGTTTATCAACAAAATTAAATCTTTGTCCTGATATACAACATGTACCTCTAGTATTTGATTTCTTAAAATTCTTACCTAAAAATTTCGGTAATTCTTTAATATTCATATTAAAATCTCCAGCCATAATTATCCGCAATTTCCTTATTGTTTTGATATCATAATTATCCTCAAATTTCTTTTGTATTTTTTTTAATTCAGATTTTAGTACTTTTTGATGTCCAAAATGTACATTAATTAAAGTTAACATATTTTCAAGTATAATAATATGAAATGGTCTGCCTTTCTCAAATTCTCCAGAAATAACTTTTAATGGTTTACCATATTTATTATTTATTATGGAATATAATTTTTCTGGACCAGATTGTGTTATTACAAAATCAAAATCACCTTTAAGAACATTAAATTCATCAGTGATTGCTTCTTGTATAAAAATAAAATCCAAAGGTAATTGTTTCTTAATAAGATTAACAACATTTGAAGCACAAATACTATTAGTTTTTCCGTTAACTTGTGTTCTGCATAATGGATTTGGAGCATATTTTTCACCAAACATATTCTTCCAATTAGTATTGAATGTTAAAACCCTATAATTATCATTTCTTATCTCAATTATTTCTTCTGTCTCTGGTTTAACTAGAAATAGTTCTAAAGGTAATAATTCTTGTCTTCTTAGAATGGTATTTATTTCATGTATATTATTAACAGAATCATCATAAAATTTATTAATTTTTAATTTTTTTATTGTATCAACCTTAGAGTCTAAATTAGCAACAATATTTGAATCATCAAATAAATGGAATAATAATAATTCCTTTTTTAATCTATTTTTTATTCTATCTTTTGTATTCTTACTTATAATAAATAAATTTGAATTCAATTTTAATTGTTCTTTGATCTGATTTATTATCATATAATTTGGATTAAAAATTTCATTTTGGTTCTCATGTCTCTCACCTAAAATATTTGTATCAAAAACATTTTTTGTTATAACACCATCAAAATCATAACCTATATTCATTATAATATGGAGTCAAATAAAAAAACAAGATAAAATAAAAAATTGAAAATATAAATATAATAGAAAATTATAATTATAATAGTTTATATCATATCTATAAATGTCTCTTTATAAAGAACAAATTTTGAATCAAGATTGTATGTGTAAATGTATTCAAAGACCACCCGATAGACAATGTTGTTTTTCTGATTGTGCAAATCACTGTGAAATTTATATTACTGATTTTGACTCGAAAGATAAACAAAATAATGATTTTTGTTCAACATGTTTTTGTACTCTATTATGTTTAGGTCCAAAAATAGCAATTACATTACCATTCTGGCCATTTACCATTTATAATTGTCTACGTAATAAATGTATGAAAACGGAAAATAACAATTATATTTGTTAATATGTTTACTTTTTTTTTATTAATTATGTTTACTTTTTTTTATTAATTATGTTTACTTTTATTTTTTATACAATTCTTTCGGGATTATTTACTTCTTTATATTCGGGTGGTAAATCTCTATCTATATTCGCGTTAGCGTGTACATAACCAGGAATCAATATAATTCTGTTATTTGTATATGTATCTGTATTTATATTTTGATTTGTATTTTGATTTTGTATTTGTCTTTTAATTTGACAATATCTAGTAGCACAATATATAGGAATAGCAAAAAATCCTACAAGTAATATTCCACCAATTATATAATTTCCATAATTTATATTTTCATTGTAACAAGTATTTTCATAAATGTAAGTACAATTCATTTACCTATAATAATCATAGATAAAAAATTGAAAATTAAAATACATTACAAAATATAATAAAATATAATGTCTAATTAAACTATTTTAATAAATGTCTTTTTATGATATTGAAAAGCAAATTGGGTCGCCAATGCAAATTCCAATTGATTTAAATTCTGGAAATGAATATTATTACTGTGCGGATGATGAGATGTCTGAGATTGATGATAATGATACGTCGGATAATTCAATTGAATATTGTGAACCAGATGATGATGAACAACTAACACTGCAACTTGAACAAGAATATAGACAAAAACAAATAGAAATTAAACAACATCAACATCAACAACAACAATATCAACAACAACAACAACAGGAACAACTATATAAAAAATTCATCGAAAGTCTACAATTTATGTCTCTAAATGAGCAACAAATTATGCTTTATCAAGGTCATTCAAATGATTGTATTATTCAAATGGAATCTTAATTTCTTTAATTTGATCAAATACGGTTAGAGATACAGTGAATGATATAAAATTCATTAAACCTCTAAAATGAATACCATATAACAAACTTTTAAAATCTAATTTTTTTATATTTACATTTACATTTACATTAGAATTTGATTGTTGTAAAGTTTTAATTGTATCTAGTGGATGTGATATATATGTTCCAATCAATCCTCCAACTGCACCAATAACACCATTAAAACTTGAATATGATGAATGTAAATTATTTTCAGCATATTTTCTAGAATGATAAATAGACCCAATTAAGATTGAATTTTTAAAATAATGCGCAACAAAACCCTTCAAAAAATTATAATCTTTTATACCCATAATTTGATTTATTTTGATAACTTCAATTGGATTATCAATTAAAGTTTGTGTAAATCCGGCAATCATTGGTAGAAATAATTTATTATGAAATTTATTCATATCTAATTTTGAATCCAAATAAGATTGGGAAAATAAAAACATTGACAAAGATGGTATATTGCCATACAGTCTTGGACCAAAACCTTTATATAAAGTTTTAAAATTATATTCCGGTTGAATTTTATTTTGTTTTAATGTCTTTATTACATCAAATGGCTGTGTTAGAGTTACTTCTGTAATTGATGATATTAAATATGCATGATATGGTATTGAATCCATTATATTTATATATTGTTTTATTATATATTAACATTTTACTTACATTTAAGATTTCATTTTTTTAAATTGAATTTTTTACAAAAAATTGATAATAAAAACCAATTTAAGACAAAAATATATTAATAATCATATAAAAAATGGAATTTAATCTTGTTGTTTGTATTGATAGAAATTATGGAATTGCTAAGAATGGTGAAATTCCTTGGAAGATTAAAGAAGATTCAGATTATTTTAGAGATCTAATTAAAACAAAAGTAAATGGCAAACCAAATGTAATTGTATCTGGAAGAAAAACATTTGAAAAAATGGGTTTTATGAAAGACCATTTTAATATTGTATTTACACGAGATGTTATTGGCAATGATTCAATTATTCAAGTACATAATGAAGAAGAATTTTTTTCTGAATTATCTAAACTTGATTATGGAAATATTTTTATATGTGGTGGTTCAGATATTTACAAATTATTTACAAATCTCATTGAAAAACATACGATTAACCTATTTTTGAATATGATTGATGGTAATTTTGATTGTGACACATTTATTCCAGAAGAACTTAAAGAATATAGTAATATGTTAAACATAGCTTTAAAAGAAGCACGAGATGGTATTAGACGAGGAGGAGCTCCAGAAGTTTTAAACGTTGTTGAACTTATTGTAGAAAATCTTCTAGATTCAAATAATTATAAATTTATTCGATTTGGAGCAGTTAAATTAGTAAAAAATTATAAGCTTAATTTTTGGAATTTATATAATACTGAAGAACAAAAATATTTGACATATATGAAAGATTTACTTTTAAATGGAACAAAAACACAAACAAGAAATGGTTTTACATATTCTAAATTTGGTACAACACTCGAATTTGATTTACGTAACGGATATCCCCTATTAACAACAAAGAAAATGTTTTTCAAAGGTGTATGTGAAGAACTTTTATTCTTTCTTCGCGGGGAAACAAACTCAAAAAATCTTACAAATAAAGGAATTAAAATTTGGGAAAAAAATACTGATAGAACATTTTTAGATTCAAATGGTTTTACTAAACGAAAGGAAGGAGATATGGGACCAATGTATGGATTTCAATGGCGACACTTTAATGCTGAATATACAGATTGCAATGATGATTATACAGGAAAAGGTTTAGATCAGCTATCATATGTATTAGATGAATTAAAATCTAATCCACATTCACGACGAATTATCATGACAACATATAATCCACTTCAAGCAAAATCAGGTGTTCTATTTCCATGTCATGGTATTTCTATTCAATTTAATGTTGAAGAATTAAATGGAAATTTTGTGGTAAATTTATCTCAGAATCAAAGATCAGCCGATTATTTTCTTGGACTTCCATTTAATATTGCATCATATGCACTACTTCTTGAATTGATTTGTCATCATCTAAATGGTGAAGTAAATAAACTAAATGGAGAAACAAATAAGAAATATATTCCTGGTCGCATAGTCCTATTTTTAGGTGATTATCATATTTATGAATCACATCGGAATCAATGTGTAAAACAGATTTTACGTTATCCATTGAAATTTCCTCAAATCAAACTAAATCCAAATAAAACAAGAATTGAAGATTTTGTATTAGAAGATTTTGAAATTATTGATTATAATTCATATCCTGGTATTATTGCTGATATGGTTGCTTAAACATTATAAAATTATAGAATTGTACATTGATATTTATTATAAAAATTTTTCTGTAAATATTTAACACAACAAGATTTAACATTATTATCCAAATCAATAAGAATTCTTGCTTCGTAACTTTTCATATGTAATTGTGATGTTTTAATTATATCATTTTCAAACTCAACAATAATCTCGATTGAAGAAAAACGTTCTGCCAAATATTGTTTAACATAATCTAATTTTTTATCTTTTAATGGATGAAAATAAATAGTCATTGATTCCATCGTAAATAATATATAAATATAAATTAATATATATAAATATACATATAAAATGGGTTGCAACTAGTAGCATAAAAGTTGATATTTATTGATACCTTTATATACTATTTCTCCTTTCTCTTATGTTTTTCTGTTATTATATGTTTCTCGTATAAATCACTTGATATTGTTCCATAATCACAATGTTTACAATAATATTTAAATTCTTTTTCTCTTTCTTCTCTTGTTGAATGATAATTTAATTTATGTTGTTTATACATTGTATTATTTCTTGTCTCATAGTCACATATATTACATTTATATGGCTCTTCTTTGTAATCTGATCCATCCATATAGCGCAAAAATTTATAGATGATAAAGAATTAAAAAAAGAATATCATTATATTCGTAAACTTATAATAGTATCAGCATTTTTAAGAGATTTACCCGAATTATTTAACAATGATTATTTAAAGATGAAAAAATTTTTAGATAAAAATAGATTACCATCAAATGTCTATGATATGATTTATAAATATAACAATAAAATAGATACACAAATTAATAAATATCCACCAATTAATATTGATGATTTAGCAGAGATAGATAAATCAGAAGAAAATATCACAAATGCATTAACTACAATTCAAAGTTATATATACGATATAATTTTGATATAAAAATATAAATTAATTATATAATTACAAAAATGGAAGAAATTAAAATAAAAAAAAAGAATAAAGAAATAAAAAAAATAAAAATACAAGATAATCAAGAAAAAAAAATACCACAATATGTATCAGATTATCCAACACACTTACTTGTTGATTATTTACATAGATAGAACAAATTTATATAATTCGATGGGATATAAATAATTTAACTCGTTATAAACATCTTTTAGATTTTTTTTACACTACCTTTAACATTCAAAAGATATCAATAACTCTGGCTAAACCGATTGTCACATCATTTTGTCTGATTATTAGATTTGATGTAATCTCTTCAATTGGGTCTAATATTTTAACTTCAACATCAATTAATTTACCTAAATCGTTTTTAGTTATCCATGTTTTTTTATCTACAATAATTTTTACAATCTCAATATTAAAATTTAAATCTTTACTGTGAGCTATACATCTAAATCCGGAAGATATTAAATTTGGAATAGAATCAAACATCATCTTTGTTTTAATTATTGATTTATCCTCAATTTTATATGTCTTATCTTTTTTATCTTCAATCTTTATTGACGATATCTGATCCATTAATTTATCAATTCCGATACCATTATATGCTGATATTGGTACAAATTCAACTGATTTAAATTTAAATTTTTTAATCTTATCTGTAAAATCTTTTTTTATATAATCTAGACGTTCATTAACTGTATTATCATCATTCCCGTCAATTGTATCAATCTTATTGACAGCGACAATCAAATGCTGTAGACCAATACCCCTAGCAATTAATGTATGTTGTAATGCCTGACCTTTTAGTGCTGATTCATATTCACCTGTTCGAGCAGATAATACTAAAACAGCAATATCAGCATAGGATGCACCCGATATCATTTCCTGAACTAAATTATGATGTCCCGGAACATCAATAATCTTAAAATCTCTTTCCTTATATTTTATATCAAAAAAAGTATACCCCAAGGTGATACCTCTAGCACGTTCAGTTTCATCAATATCTAACAAATATGCTAACCAAAATGATGCCTTACCATTTTTTTCTGATTCTCTCTTGGCCTTCTCAACCTCATTCGAATTAATATTATGTGTTTCAATTATAATCCTCCCCGCCAATGTTGATTTACCATTATCGACATTACCTAATAATACAAAACCTGTCATATAAATTTTAATTATCTTTATTTATTTATATAAATGTTAGTTCTAATTTTACTTGTAATAATTTTATTAATAATTATATATACAACAACAAAAAAAGATTTAAATAAACAAAATAAGTCAAGTACATATGAGATCAATGAATCTACCTTTAATCCTTATTACAAAATATCGAAGGATGAAAATGGTGTAGAAGTTGTAGATTGTAAAAGTTGTAGAATATAGAATTTAATTAGATGAATCATATAGATATGACTTTGCTTTTACCTTAAGCGGTGAATCAAATGTAAATGGTCCAGGATATAGTCCATTACGAATATTTCGCTTATGACATGTTGTAATTGGACCAGATGCCATATTTGACAAAAAAGAATAAAATCGATGTCCAGATACATTGTGACATGATGCAATAATCAAGAGTGGATTGTTTACACCATTTTTTTTCTTCGAATAATAATAGTAAAATGAATCAATAAAAATATTTTCATCATTTTGATGCTTTCCATACCATGTTTTTAATTCTTCTTCAGTTTTACGACAATCATCGTCGCCTGCAGGAGGTGACGATAGAATATACCGGAATAAATTTGAGGTTGGAAAACAAAATTTTCAAGATTGAATTCTGGAAATTTATCATACAGAGTTTTTTGAGAATTTGTTTTCTTTTCAAACATGTCTACAACATTTTTCTTAAACTCATCAATAGCATCCAAACCAAGCTCATAACCAACGGCAATAATATATGGCATTTTTATATCATATTAATCTGTATTACATTTTTAGGTTATTGAGTTTTCATTTTTTTTAATAAAAAATTGATTAATAAAAGCAATTAAAAATAAATTTATATAAAGTTCATAATATAATTAATTTAAAATGCTTGTAATCTTTGTTGGGAAAATTGGATCGGGTAAAACAGCAGCAGCAAATATTCTTAAGAAATATGATTTTGTCGAAGAGACATTTGCAGAACCTATTAAACAATTCTTATTATCAATTGGATTTAATTATGAGGATGTATATGGTTCACAAGAAGAAAAATTAAAAGTAAATAAATTTTGGAATGTCTCTGGTAGAGAATTTATGCAAAAATTTGCAACAGATATTATGCGTAATCAACTCAAGTCAGTTCTACCACAACTTGAATTAAGCGGTAGTACAATTTGGGTTAGAGCAATGGAAAAAAAGATTTTAGATAATCTATCAAAGAATATTGTTATTGGCGATGGAAGATTTATTGATGAAATTATGCTTGTTAAAAAATATGGAGGTATTGTTATTAAGATTTTAAGACCATCAAACAATGATAAATATGATTCTACACACGAATCTGAATCGTATTTTGATTCAATTCAACCAGATTATGAAATTGTAAATGATGGTACATTTGAAGATCTTGAAAATAAAATTAAATTAATTTTTGATATGATTCAAAATTAGACTTATCTGTTAAGTTTTTGGGATCGAAAGAATTAAGTAATTCACAATTATTATTTATTTTTTCGTAATTAAATCCTTTACAATCGTTACTAACAGAACATAAATTCTGACATGTTTTTGTATCCGTATTTAATATCATAAATGAAGGAACATTATTTATTTTGTTGTCATATGGTAAATAATAATATGTAGATGACCCAATAATTGGACCATCATAATTTTTAGAATAAAATCTGGTATTTTGATTTAAAAATGGTGTTTCTAAATTATTTTTAAGTGTGCAACTTTGATTTGTTTCATCATAGCTAAAACCATTACATGTACTATCTGATGTACATTTATTCATACAATCATAATCTATTACATTAGTTAATAAATTTTCTTTATTTGATGTATAATCTAAATATGGAATCATACCATATGTAGTAAAAGATTGTTTATTTGCATCAATTACAGGTTCAGATATATCAGGATTTGGCATAGATGTTTTTTCACTATTCATCATACTTGTATCTCCAAAATATTGAAAATCACGTGTATAATAAGTACCATCATTACTAACATACTCCATATTTTTTCTATCTGGAACATACTTCATATAATTCTGTCTTTCTATAACAACATTATTAATATTCATTTGTAGTTCTTTTAATATTTTTTGTAATTCTTCATCGGGCAGTTTTTGTGTTAAATCCGAGGGTTCTACATTAATTACGGGAATTTGTGGTTTTTGATCATTAATTCTTCTTGTAAATTCGTTAATTAATTGATTGATATCATAAAAATTTTGTACAACTATTGATAAATTTTTGGCTTGGACTTTAAAACCTAATTCATTTAATTTATTTATGAAATTTATTAAAGGTATCATAATTTTATTTATCAAATCAGCCACATTTAATAAAGGAATTAGAGTTAATTTAATATTATTACTCATTTTAATAATTTGAATTAAATTATCATTAAATCTACTTCCATATTCCATAAAATTAATACTCTTTTCTGAAGAACAATTACTGACAATATCATTAAGTAGAGATTGAATTTGATCAAATATTTTTGATTCATTAATAAGCATAAATAATTGATTTGTTTTTTCAGGCACTGGTATATTTGAACGAATAATATCATGTACTTTTGGTATATATTCTCTTGTAATAGTATTAATATTTGTTTCATATTTATTAGCAAGATTTTCACAATCTTTTGTTACAATATTAGTTAAGTTATTTTCATGCATTTTAAAATCTGCTTGGTGGATATTATTAATATATAAGTCATTATTTTTTGTTTGAAATTCTATTGGAAATCCAATTATTTTTGGATCACTAATTGGTGCGGGTGTTGGTATGGGTGTTGGTATGGGTGTTGGTATGGGTGTTGGTATGGGTGTTTGTATAGATTGTTGTCTTCTTGATGCTTGTCTTCTTGATGCTTGTCTTCTTGATGCTTGTATATCTCGTTGTCTTTTTGATGGTGGCTGTCTTCTTTTAGCATTACCAAAATTTTCAAATAAGTTATTTTTTTTTATTATGATTAATAATAAAATAACAAGCAATAATATTAGAACTAATTGTAAATGACACTTTTTCATATATAATAAATAAAATAAAATAAAATATTAATAAATTTATATATAATATATGATAACAATATCAAATAATAAATTATATATTTTATTATTAATACATATAATTTTATTAATTGTAATTATTTTAAAAATACATACACATCGTAAAAAAAATAAAAAAAATAAAATAATATCAATTAATGATAAAATAATAAATTCAGTCGATTTGCAAAAATATATACCAGATATACCAAAAAATATTAAAACATCAAATAATATTATTATTAGTTTAACCGTAATTCCACCACGATTTATAAGACCCGAATTTGATATTACAATTAAAAAATTAAAGAATCAAAAATTAAAACCAAATTTTATTGTAATAAATGTTTGTAAATCATATTCAAGAGAATTTTCATATGATGAAAAGGAATATCAAAAAAAAATAGAAGAATTTAAAGCCGATAAAGATATTATATTAAATATATGTGATGATTATGGACCAGCTACTAAAGCTTTAGGATTATTTCAAATTAAACATTTATTTAATAATGATGATATTGTAATTTGTGTTGATGATGATATTTCATATTCTGAATTTCTAACATTCTATCATCAACTTGCTATACAATTATATAATTGCGATTCAACAGCAATTGATGAAACAATGATGATAGATAATAAAAATGTATATATAAATATATTTGATGATAATTATAAGGGTAAATATTATGGATGGTTATCATTTTCATTTAAATTTAAATATATTGAATTATTGATTGATTATTTTATAAAGTTTAAAAATAAAAATGACAAAATAATTTCGCACGATGATTTATTATTTACATCATTCTTTCATTTAAATAATGTTTATATATGTGGAATTAATTTATTATTATCTGATAGAACATCTCCATTAGTAGAATTAGATGCACTAAAAAATAGACAAGATGAACGAATATTAAGAAATCAACTAGAGAATAAATTTTTAACGACTTATATAAAACCAAATTCAATTGAAATTATGAATGATATTAAACCAAGATATTTATTATTTAATATTAATGAATACAATACAAACAAATATGATAATATACATTATGATGTAAAATATTATAATAATCATATAATAATTGTTACTTTAACAAGATTTAATTTAAATGATAATACAAATGAGTATATATATATTGAATTTCAAAATTATATTTATCAATTAATTATAGATCCAAAAGATATACAAAATAAAATAACAATATTTATTAAATTAGATGAGGCAATTTCAAAAGTTAATGAATTAAATAATAATAAGATCAATATATTACAGACATTTAAAACAAATCAAATTGATATTAAAAAATTCTATTCAATATCAACAATACTTAATTTATATCCAAATATACCATATACATTTTACTCTGATGACAGATCAATAGAATATTTTAAACAAAAGAATAATAGATTGATTGGATATTTTAATAAATTAAAACCAGGAGCATATAAATCAGATCTATTTAGAGCTATTTATTTATATTATGAAGGTGGATTATATTTAGATTGTAAATTTGTTGCGATTCAATCAATGAATAAATTAATGTTAACATACGATGAATTTTATTGTTTAGATTCTGATATAACTAGAGTATATAATGCAATTATGTATAATAATAAAAATAAATCTCTTTATTTAAAAAAATATATTAATTTAATGTTAAAAAATATAAAAAATAATGAATATTCTTATTCACCATTACATATAACAGGTCCAGGATTACTTGGACAAATTGTTAAAAATGCGGATATCAAAATATATTATTCTTTAGTTGGTGCATTATTTGGTTATATATGTGATATGAAAACAGATATAAAATATTTCACAACTAATTATTCACCTGAAGAATATTATCATGGAAAAAATAAATATTTTAATACTACACATTATGGTATTCTATGGAAAAAACATGATGTGTTTACAAATGAAAAAGTTGAAGATTTACAAATTGAATAAACAATAAAATAATAAGTAAATATCCCTTAACTGCCTATAGGTGTTGTAACACCTAAGCCAGTTAAGACTCATTTAACTTTTGATTATTTTTTCAGGAGGTTAAAGGATAATAAAAATTGATAAAAATATATATTAAAAAATAAATTATAATGTATTAATCATAAATCATAAAATGGAATATAATTATTATTTGAATTCTACAAATCTTAATTCTAACGATTGTACAATGCAATATGGTTGTATTATTCCTGCAACCGCTGCAATTTGTGCATATTTAATGACATTTATTGAACAATTATTCGATTAACCTGTTCATATCGTCATGTTTTAATAATAATAAATCTTTTTTTCTATTTTTCATTGTTAAATGCCTATTATTGTATAACATTAATCTAATATCCTTTTGTGTATTTGCATCAGCTTCTTCTAATTCGATTAATTTATTTCTAAAATCTTCAAATCTATTTTTTACCTTTAAATCTAATTCTTTTTCTTTATCCATTTCTTCTACTTTTTTATCTAAAAAATTAAACTTATCTGATTTAATCTTATCGATTACCTCATCTCGATCTTTTAATTTCCATTGAGAATTCTCATAAACTATTGCATATTTACTATTTATATTTGAAATATAAACATTATGATTTTCAGGTACATTTTTATTAAAATGAATATTTTCAATAAATGCTAAAAATCCTCGAAAATAAGTAGACATATATTTGATATAATCTTCACGTCTAATATGAGTTACATCCTCTTGTCCAAATGAATTAATCTTAAATGGATTAATAATATTGACAACAATATTTGTATTATTTGCAATATTAATATTCTGTGTTAGCGTATTATTATTTTGATAAATTTTTTCTTGTAGATTCTTTTTAGATAAAATTAAATTTTTCTTTTCATTTTCTAGTTGTTTTTTCTTATTACAAAAATTATTGCAATGTCTTGATAGATTAGATTTATTACAAAAATTAGTCATACAAAGATAACATTTAAAGTTTTTTGAATTTATAGATTGTTCATACTTTCTCTTAATTGTTAAATCAATCTCTCTTATCTTATCATCTAATCCAACAACATTCAATTCAGTTTGTGCTGATTTAGGAATACATGACGTTTTTCTAGTTTGATGGCGAATTAATAAATAATTATATTGAAATACTTTATTACATTTTTTACATTTATTTTCATCCATTTGTTCTTTATCTATTTTATTTTCATCTATTATTGTTAGTGACATTATTATTATATAATCAATATTTTTTTAAATTAGATTTTATAAAAAGTTGAATTTATTAACAATTAAAGTAATATTTTATATATATTATAATTATATAAAAATGGTACAAATAACACATAAATATTTAAAATCTATTTCCACAAGTGATTATAAAAAAATTATGGATCTAATTAAAGAGAATATTAATTCAGATACTGATAAAGCGTTAGAAATGCTTGAAATAATTTTAAATAAATTAAAAGAAGAGGAGGGATTTCTAAAAAATGGTGAATTTGATAAGATTTCTGATTGTGCATTATTTGCGCCAAGGTATGCAACATCTATTAATTCTGAAAAAAATAAAGTACGATTAGCATATTATGCAGCTAAAAGATATTTTATTGATACTGGACGTACGAAGGAACAATTACATGCTAATATTCATTGGCAACGTTTAATTGCAACTCTTACTAAAAAATTTATTGAAGAAAAATTAAAAGAAGCAGTGATTAAAGCTGAATTCAAGACAAATCGTATTCTTGAACATCAACGTACAACATGGTGTTGTCTACGTAAACGTGAGATTACAAAAGCAATTGGAAAACCAGAAGCAATGCCAGTTGATATTGCACCAAAAGAAGAATTAATAGATTTTTTTTCCCATCTAGCTGGAGATAAGGCAATTAATTTTCAACAATTTACACGTGGCACAGTATATCCAGATGGGCGCATGGATTTATGTAAACAAGTAGTTGGACCTTTATGGATTGGTGATTTAATGGATTCACTTAAAACTAATACCAAGATTAAACATTTTTTGCTAGGTAATAACATTACAAATACAGAAGGTGGAAAAGCGATTGGTAAATTTCTAAAAGAACCACATTCGTGTAAAATTAAAACTTGGTATTTAGCTGGTTCTGATTTTAATGAAAAAGCAATTGAATATATATGTGATGGACTATTAGTTGATAAAGATTGTGAGGCTCTGTGGCTCAAACGTAATCCAATCTATGCGGAAGGTATGACCCATCTTGCTAAACTTTTTAAGTCAAATAAGACAATTAAAATTTTAGATCTACATAATTGTGGTATTGGGTTAAAATCTTCAGCATTTGATGCTTCAAATCCATATGAGAATCATCTAACAACAGATGGGATTAAAATACTATTTGATTCTCTTAAATATAATTCAACATTGAAACATCTATATCTTGATGCTAATGCTCTAGATGAAAAATCTATTAAAATCATTGCTGATTATTTTAAATTTAAAAAACAAATTAAGGAAAAAGGTTTAACAAGTTTATGGATTGATATGAATAAAATAGGTGATGATGGGATTAAAACATTATGTGATGAACTTACAGATTATTTGTATTTAAAAAGATTATATATTGGTTCAACGATGATGTCTGAAGTCGGGATGAAATATGTGACAGATGCATTTAAGAATCATCAAAATTTACGTATACTTGATCTTAGTCTATATAAATCTACAGCTGATATGGGTATGATTCCTAATAATATCTCAAATGTAGGTGTCAAATATATTTGTGAGCTTATAGAAACAAATAAATCAATTCGTTATTTGAATATTTCAATGAATAATATTGATTCAAATCATATTGGATTGATTGCAGATTCACTTGAAAAAAATAATACAATTGTATATTTCTATTATAAACAATATGATCAAGAGATTAAACAAGAATTAATTCAAAAGATTGATAAAATTATTGATTCAAACCGTAATAAATATATCAAAGAAACAGGCATTGAATGTACAAATGAGAATCAACGTTTAATGAAACATTCGCGAAAGATTGTAAATATTGATTCAATTTACCGTAATAATATGAAGTAAAATTATTTTTTATATTTAAATATATTATATTGAAATGGATTATAAAAAGAAATATCTCAAATACAAATACAAATATACAGAATTAAAGAAATCAAAAAAATTAAAGAAATCAAAGAAATTAAAGAAAATACAAAAAGGCGGTGCAAAATTTAATGTAATAAGAAATACAGGTGCAGAAGATGGGATGTCTAACCAGTGTATGTGGATATCTATTAGAGATTATTTAATAAGATATATAGGAATAAAGATTAGTGTAAGAGGTATGAGAAAGATGGCTGGTTTAGATATGAATAGTGAACATGAACAATTTGATTGGGAATCAATAAAATTTCCATTTAGAAGAGCGGTTGAAACGATTGCAAGAAAATTTAATTTAAGAATAAATTGTTATTTGACTGATCGTAATGGAAATGCAAATGAACATTTAATGTATCCAGGAAGTGATATTCCAATACCTATGCATATAATTAATGATAATGGAATAAATATTGTGAATATTGCATTTTATGGCGCACACTTTGAATTAATTGTAGACGGTCCTGGAATTGTATATAATTTACCACCTAAAGTAAAAGAACAAAAAGTCGATGTAATAAAACCAATTACTTTTTTTAATAATCAAATAGTAGAAGGTATAAAAAAACAATACATTGATACAATTATTGAGAATAATCAGACTTTAGAATTATTAGAAAAAGATTATAGAAAGATTTTAGAACAAATTGAACAAATTAATAGTAATTTGTCAGAATTAAAATCAGATGATGATTCTAAAATCGTAAGAGATTTAGGAGAAAAAGATAAACAAAGTTTAAATTTACAACTTCAACAACTAAATGAGATTATGGATGGATGTAGACAAACTATAAAAGACACAATAACAAAAATTTAATTAAATCTCATTTCCATTATAAATTCTATTAACAATATTATTAACTCTAATAAAAGTAGCACATTTGGGAATATTTTTTATCTTTCTTGCATTGATATATGTCATTGTAGATCTAATACCACCAAGAATATTTAAAATCGTATCATCTACTTTACCTTTATATGGAATTTTAACAATCTTGCCTTCTGCTGACCTATAATGTGCAACACCCCCATGATACTTATTCATTGCAGCAGCTGACGACATACCATAAAAAATCTTGAATTTTTTTCCATTTTCTTCAATTGTCTCGCCATTACATTCTTCATGTCCTGCAAACATTGAACCACACATAACAAAATCAGCACCAGCTCCAAATGCTTTGGAAAAGTCGCCAACATTTTGAATACCCCCGTCTGAAATAATATGTGCATCAAGTCCATGTGCAGCATCTCCACATTCTATTGTTGCACTAAATTGGGGATAGCCAACACCCGTTTGTAGTCGTGTTGTACAGACTGATCCTGACCCAATGCCACATTTTACTATATCTAATCCACCATAAATTATAAGTTGTTCAACTAAATCTCTTGTTACAACATTACCACCAATAAGTGTTTTGGTTGGATATTTATCTCTTAGTTTTTTTATAGTCTCCATAAATTTTTTGGCATAACCATTCGCCACATCAACACAAATAAAATGAGGATTAACCTTTTGAACAATTTCATCAAGATTTTCTAAATCCGAATCAGAAATACCAGTTGATACAGCATAAAAATTTGGATCAAGATCATCTGGTATATCTTCTGCTCTGTGATATTTATGTAAACATGTAATAACTTTATGTTTCTGTAAACTTCTTGCCATTTCGACCGTACCAGTTGTATCCATATTTGATACAATAATTGGAACACCTTTCCACTTAAATTGTGAATATTTAAATACAAATTCACGTTCAACATCAACTTCTGATCTCGAATTAAGTTCAGATGATTTAGGAATTAAAAGAACATCTGAAAAATCTAATTTAATATCTGATTCAATCTTCATTAATATTTATTATTATTATATTTTTAAGTTGTTTTATATTTTTATTATTTACTATTTACTATTTATTTTCTAATACTTTTATTCTTTCTTCTAATTGTTTATTTTTATTTGTTAGTTCTTGAATCGATTTTATATGTGGAGCTATAAATTCATTATATCCAAGTGATAATTTATCTCCACCTCCATTTACTGTATGATCTTGATAACCACCAAAATCTACATTTAATTTATCCATTGTGCTTTTTACTTCTTGTGCTATTAATCCATAATGATATCTATTTCTTGTTTTTGAACCATTATTTTCTAATTTTTCAACTTTCACATTTCCATCTTTATCAATTAATGTTTTAACATAATCTTCTCTATAATTCCATTTATATTTTACTGGTCTAAGTTCATTTATAAAATCTAATCCTAAATCTGAATCTTGAATATTATTTTTATCTCTGGAATCAGAACGGTCTTGAACAGCACCATAAGCGTATGTTGTTGTTGATGAATTACCTAATTGCACTTGATTTGAAGCAGATATTACACTTATACCTTGTCCTAAAATGCTACAATTTGTATATCCATTTATACCTACAGATGAATTATAGCCGACTACAGTATTAGACCCACCTGTTCCGGATGTGGAATTATATCCAATTACAGTATTATAAAGTGTACTTCCGGCAAATAATCCTGAATTACCGCCAACAAATACATTATAACTTCCACTGGTAAGTGATGCACCAGAAGAATATCCAATACTAACATTATTTGTTCCAGTCGATATAAATCTCGCTGAAAGTCCACCAATTGATGTATTAAACATACCACTTGTCGAACCTCCTGATGTCACTCCAATCGATACAGATGAATTACCCGCCACGGCTGATTTTCCAACCGCGACACTTGATGCTCCAACTGTGTTTGAATTACCTAATGCTACACCATCTACAGTATTTGAAACAATATTATTATTATATCCTATCAATGTTTGACCGCTATATGTTCCGCCTGCTGTCATGTTTGACCCATTTGATGAACCTAAAATAGTATTCTTACTACTTGTTGTGATGTCTTTTGCTGATTGATATCCTAATGCAGTATTATTAGTCCCACTTGTTATTGAATTTAATCCCTGATATCCAAATGCTGTGTTTGTAACATCAGATGTTGAATTATTACCTCTACCAATTGATAAAGGTGATGAATTAAATAACTGTAATTGTAAGCCTGATGTATCAAATATTAAATTATTATTTCCACAAATATCAGTACCTGTTGATGAAAATAAAATAGATTTATTAAAAACATTTACTCCAGAACTATTTATCCATTTAGGTGGTGCAGATGATCCTTGAGAAGATAAAATCTGTCCGGAAGTTCCATAATTAGAAACATAAATACCAGAATTATTAGATGTATCAAATGACACAGCTCCAGATGATGCAATCTCAATAGCTCTATTATTTGATGAATAACCGATTAATGTTTTATCACCAGAATTGGTAGAAATTGACCCAGATGG
>Ga0194133_10001109_pt1 | contig 50268 bp, 37 predicted proteins | sample TA2KigOf40mmetaG_FD_155448 | JGI IMG/M metagenome (GOLD analysis project Ga0194133, IMG submission 155448) | Freshwater microbial communities from Lake Tanganyika, Tanzania - TA2015055 Kigoma Offshore 40m | ecosystem: Environmental > Aquatic > Freshwater > Lake | place: Tanzania: Lake...
TCGCCCTGGCCAAACAAATCATCGCCGAGTTCGTCGACACCATGAACGCCAAGTACGATCCCCAACCAAAACCAACCGAAAAAAGCTAGCAAACGAACCCAAAACCCGAGGCCACCCGCAACCTCACAGCTCTTCGAAAACTGAATAGCAGCAAGACCCGCGCAAGCCCAACGCCCCGGGTGTCTCTACCGACAGAACACCCGGCAAAGCGAAGCCAGCCTTCAAACCCACACTTACTCGTACCGCAGCGCCTCCACCGGGTCCAACCCTGCCGCCTTGTTCGCCGGCCAGATTCCGAAAAACAGACCCACGGCCACACTCACCCCAACGCCAAGTCCCGCCGCCCACAACGGCACAGACATCGGCAAATTCGGAAACACAATCGAACCCAGCACCGGAATCAACCATCCCACCGCCATCCCCAGCAACCCGCCCAAAAACGTCAGCACCACTGCCTCCGTCATAAACTGCGTCACAATCTCGCTCCGCCGCGCGCCCAGCGCCTTCCTCACTCCAATCTCGCGCGTCCGCTCCGTCACACTCACCAGCATGATGTTCATCACGCCGATCCCGCCCACCAGCAAACCAATCGACGACAACACCACCATCACCAGCGCCGTGATCGACATTATCTGCCGGAAGTCCGCAATCATCTGCTCGCTGGTCGAAATCGAAAAGCTATCCGGCTCGTCGTACTTCACCCGCCGCTCCTGCCGCAACACCCCGCGCACCTCATCCATCGCCGCCGCCAGATTTCCCTTCTCCGGCTTGATAAACAACATATGCTCCACCGCCGCCGGCTGAAACTTCCGCATCGTCCAATACGGCATCACCACGCGATTGTCCCGGCTTCCGGGCGGCCCGCTCCCGGAATTCTTCATCACACCCAACACTTCCATCATCTGCCCGTCCAGGTCCACCATCTTGCCCGACGGGTCACTCGTTGAGAAAAGCCCCTTCGCCACATCCTCGCCCAGCACCACTACCTTAGACCGGTGCTGATTATCGATCTCGTTGAAGAATCTTCCGTGGATCATCTCCACCTGCCACACATCCGCATAGCTCGATTCCGATCCCTGCAAGTTGATCCCGGCAAAATCATTGGCCTGATAGCGAATCTTCTTCACGCCGCGCCACGGCATCAACATCGAAGTGACCTTCTCGACATGCGGACACCGCTCCCTGACCGCCTGCGCTTGATCGTAAGTGATCGGCTTCCGCATCCGCTCCTCGGCCGAACGGTTTCCAAACCGCAGCCCAACCGCGAACTTGAACACCACCATCGTTTCCGACCCGATCGTCCGCATCGCGTTCGAAAACGCGCCATCCATCCCCGTGATAATCGAACCCACACCAATGATCGTGCCTGTTCCGATAATCACTCCCAGCACCGTCAAAAACGACCGCAACTTGTAGCTCCGCAGCGTGTCGAACGCCATGCCCACACTCGACCAGAACAATCCTTGAAACATTCTGTGCCTACCTCTCCACTCGTAACGCTTCGATCGGATCCAGCTTCGATGCTCGTCGCGCAGGATAAATGCCGAAGAACAAGCCCACCGTCATCGATAGCCCAACTCCCAGCGCCACACTCATCATCGGCATCTCCATCGGTACCGGAGTCAGATTCCGAATGGCCACCGCAAACACCCAGGCGATGCCAACCCCAAACAAGCCTCCACTCGCAGCCAAGACCGAACTCTCCACCAGAAACTGGTTCAGAATGTCAGACCGCCGCGCCCCCAGGCTCTTCCGGATTCCAATCTCCTGCGTCCGCTCGCTCACCACCGCCAGCATGATGTTCATAATCACCACCCCGCCCACCACCATAAACACGCTCACCACCCCGATCGCCGTCGCCGCGATCGCTGCCGTCATCTGGTTCCAGGCATTCGCAATCGTTTCGGAGCTGAAAACCGCGAAATTATCCTCTTGCCCCGGCAACAATCTGCGATAACTCCGGATCAGCACTCGCACTTCTTCCTGAGCCTGCTGGAACTTGTCGTGCCCCGCCGCCATCACCGCATAACTAATCCCCTTCCGCGCGCCATAGCTCTTAAAGTAAGTCTCAGCTGGCATCGCCACAAAGTTGTCGCGCGACATCCCGAACACACTCCCCTTGGCCTTGGCCACACCAATCACTTCGTAGGGCCGCCCATCTACCTGCACCACTTTGCCCACCGCATCCACGTTTGGGAACCACCGATCCTTGAAGTCATGGCCAAGCACCACCACCATCAAATGCCTTTGGTCATCCACCTCGCTGATATAGCGCCCGCTCTCGATCTGCGTATCCTCGATTGCCGCATAACTCGCCGACACGCCTTGGATCGCAACTCCATCCACACGATCCCCGTCAGCCACCACCGGCCCCATCCGCTCCACATAAATCGCGATCTCCTTCACCATCGTCGCCTTCGACTTGATGAACTCGTACTCGTCCCGCCTCAACTCCGGGTTCTTCCGAAGAAACTCGAGATACTTCTTCGGGTCGAAATCCCCAAAGAAGGCCATCCGCTCCACCCGAAACCCATCCGCCCCCATGTCGCTCACTTTCTCAGCGATGTACACATCCATGCCGTGAATCAGGCTCATCACCGCGATCAGCGTCGTTGTCGCTAGAATGATCCCCAATAGGGTCAGAAAACTTCTCAGCTTGCTGGTGCGCAAACTGGCCAGGGCCACCCATACCGCTTCTCGAAACCGCTGATTCACCATCAGCGACTCATACGCACAACTACCGCTGCAAGTTCCCCAAAATCCAGTCCACCGCGTATTCCTCCGCCCAGAACCGCGCCCCCCGCTTCGCGAGAAACCCAACATGGCCCCCATGCTGGGTCATAACCAGTTTCAAATTCGGATTCTTCTCCGGTGCCGCTTTTTCATAAACCCAGGCCGGAATCAGCGGGTCATCCATCGAATGAATCAGCAACCCGGGAATTGCAATCCCCTGTAAGAAACCCTGGCTCGACTGCGTCTTATAGTAGTTATCCGCATCCCCGAATCCAAATGCCTTCGATGTGAATTTATCGTCAAACTCGAGAACGCTCTTCACACTGTCTAACCCATCCAGCGGAAACAACTCTGGAAACTCCACAGCCCGCCGCCAGTACCGCGCTTTCAGCTTATCGATGAACTTGTTCGAGTAGATGAAGTTCCTCGGCTCCTGCATTCGCAGGCAACACGCCATCAGATCCAGCGGCGTCGAGATGCTCACCACGCCCTTCACGCCGATAGCAGCCCCCATCTCTCCGCACAGCTTCAAAACCACATTGCCACCCAGCGAATAGCCCGCCAGAAACACAGGCCCTTCCATCGCAGCCACAATGCTCTTTAAGTCGCTGGTCAGCCCTGCATGATACAGCGTCGGAGCCAACCCCTCGGTCCCGCCGCAGGTCCGCATGTTCAACCGGTGCACTCGCAACCCGCGCGCGAGCCCAGCCGCAGCCATGCTCTTCATGTATCCGGATTCATGTGACCCTTCGAGCCCATGCAGTACGATCAGAGTTCCTCGCACCGGCCCTTCGGGCTCATGCCGAATCGACAGCACTTGAACCCTCTCTTCTGTCCGGTGCAATACTCGCACCCCTGGATACCGCACTTCATCCAGATTCCTCGGCCAGAAGTTCGCGGCGATCGTCGTCAGATCGCCGTGGGGGATCAATGCCTCAAACGCCAACTATTCCTTCTCATCCTCCGGGTCATCGCTCTTCCGTGCCAACTCCTCGGCAAGGATGATTGCCTCGGCCAGTTCCTTCATCGGCTTGCGATGCCGCCGGCTTTCGTTGCGAAGCCGCAAATAAGCCTCTTCTTCGGTTAGTTTATAACGCGACTGCAAAATTCCCTTGGCCCGCTCCACCAGCTTGCGCGTCTCGAGCTGCCGCTTCATCTCTTCGGTCTCGCTCATCAGCCGCTGGTTCTCTTCGCTCAAAACTTCTTTCGAGATCGCGATCCCCATCTGCTCGCCGATAAACGTCAGCAACGAGATCTCTTCCGCTGTGTGCGGATGCGGTTCCCGATGGTGAACGTTGATGACCCCGATGATCTCGCCCTGGTTAATGAGCGGCACCGAAAGAAACGCTTCATACGTATCTTCAACCAGACCCTGAAACCGCTTGAACCGGTGATCCAGCGCCGAGTTCGCCGCCAGCGCCACGACCGACTTATGCTCCGCCACCCAGCCCGTCACGCCTTCGCCGACTTTCATGCGCAGCAAGTTCAAATCGTGCGCGTGTGGCACCTGAGACGCCCGCAATACGATCTCGTTGGTCTCTTTCTCGATCAGGTATACCAGCGCCGCATCACACTCTGTGACCTGAACGGTCAACCCAATGATCTCGCCTAACATTTCATCGAGCGATCTCTGCGAACTGACAATGCTCGAAATACGGTGTAACAATGCTACTTGTGAGGTTTGGGGTTCGGTCATAGTGCTAGCTCCCATAATGCAATGCTAAGGAATCGTTCCTCATTAGACAATCCAATCTTTTTATCAATCCGATTGATGGGGCTCTTTGCCTTGATTGCGGTGTTCCCATCAAACGCTCAAACGGCGCTACGTTCAAAAAACTTCATCTGGTACAGCAGAAATACAAAAATTCAAACTGCTGAAAAAAGCCTCGAACGACTCGAGCAACTCCGCGCCGCAATCATTGCCATCCACGGCAACGAATGGGCAGCCCAGAGCCCGCTTCGAATTTGGATCCCCAGCAGCGCTGAAGATTGGCGCAAGTTGACGACTGGAAATTTAGAGCAGGGCCTGTTTCTCTCAGGCCAGCGCGAAGATTGGATCACCGCCAATCCGGACGCGCCCCGGTTACTCGAAGTCCTCAGCCACGAGTATATCCACGCAGTACTTCACCAGACTCTCCCCAATCTGCCGCTTTGGTTCGAGGAAGGTATCTGTGAATATTACTCTACGCTCGCAATCCGCAACAAGGGGAATTCCACTGAGGTCGTCTTAGGCCGCCCTCCCGGCAACCTTAGTGTCTACGCCCGTGAATGGGCAGCGGTATACCACCTCTGGCCTACCTACAAGCCCGGCCAACCACTCCCGGCAACCGTTCCAAAAGCCGACGGACCCTTCCCTCCTCGCATCCGGCCCATCGCCTACAGCCCGCCAGTCATCGAATTCAGCGCCCTCTCCCAGGTCGAGATCAAAGAACTCGAAATCGCATTTCTCAATCGTGTCCCTGCCGCCCGCTCCGCCGGCGTCGATACCACCTCGGCCGAAGCAAGGTTCCTCGAAGGCTTGCGCTTATCTGATTCCGGCAAACCAAACGAAGCCATTCCGCTGCTCGAACGAGCTTGCAGTGAACGCCCCTCGAACAGCTCCTGGTGGTATGCACTTGCCCTGGCGCTGAAAGAAGCGAATCGCAAAGACGAAGCCAAACTCGCCATCGCCAAAGCCCTCGCCACCGCCAACAACCCAACTGAGCGCAACGTCGCCCTCGCCTTCACACCCTGATGCCACTCCAAAACAGGGTCACCCCCTTCTCCACGATCGAGATCAACCCCGCCCGCGGCCTCTTCACCGGCAACCGCGGCATCCTCCACAACAACCAACAACAGCTCGTCAATCCCCTCTGGGGTCATAAAGCCTGGATCGTCTGCCAGCTTGAGTTCAAGAATCTCCGCCGCCCTCTCATGGAGCCCAACCGCTGGACTCAGCTCTTCTTCCTTGATGAAGCCACAGCCTTCGCCGCCGGCCACCGCCCCTGCGGTGATTGCCGTCGCGAAGCCTACAAGCTCTTCCTCAGCCTCTCCGGCCAGCCCAACGCCAAGGCTCTCGATGCGGTCCTCCACGAACAGCGCACCCGCCCTCAACCGCAAGCCCCGCTCCACACGCTGCCCGACTACTCCATGTTCCACATCGAACAAAATCCTTATCTCAAGCTAGGCCCGCTCAGCTACCCGTGGACGCACTCTGGCTACGGACCACCAGAGCTCTTCCAACCTGAGCTGCTAGTCACACCCTTAACAGCCCCACTGTTCCGGCAGATCCTGGCCTCCGGCTACCGCCCAGTTGCAAAGCCTCATTAACTCCTGCTAATTTGAGTACCCAGCCGCATTCTGATAGCTTCTACAGATGCGATTTGGAATCGGGGTATTGCTGAGCATCAGCATTCTTTGTGGGCAAGAATTTCGAGCCACTCTCAACGGCAGCGTCGTCGACCCAACAGGATCTCCCATTGCAGACGCTCCCGTGTCAGTCAGAAACCTGGGCACCAACATAACCTCTACAGCGCGTACCGACAACCAGGGCAATTTTACTGTTCTGTTCCTGCAGCCGGGCACCTATTCGGCAACCGTAGAAGCCCCAGGCTTCAAGAAGTCGACCAAGACCGGTTTCCAACTCAACGTGAACCAGACCGCCAGCCTGGCGTTCACACTCGAACTCGGCGCCGCCAGCCAGGAGATTACGGTGACCGCCGAAGCGGAACTTCTCGATGATTCCTCCGCCGACCGCGGCGGTGTGATCGGCGAAAAGGCCATCAAGGAATATCCGCTAAATGGCCGCAATCCTTTCATGCTGGCCGCACTGGTCCCTGGCGTTGACTTCAACGGCTCGCTCGCCTATCAGAGGCCTTTCGACAACGGCGCCATCGCCGAGTGGGGCATCAACGGCACTAACCGCAACACCGAGTTTCTCCTCGATGGAGCCCCAAACAATGCACAAGCTGGAGGCAACAACCTGGCCTACGTTCCGCCGGTCGACTCCGTACAGGAGTTCAAGATCCAAACCAACTCTTACGACGCACAGTATGGCCGCTCCGGCGGCGGAACCGTCAACGTGGTGCTCAAGAGCGGCTCCAACCGCATTCACGGAACAGCGTATGAATTCATGCGACGCAATTGGCTCGATACGAATTCATTCCAGAACAATGCCCGCGGCGCCCCAAAGGATGGCCACTACCTCGATCAGTACGGCTTGCAGCTAGACGGTCCTGTCGTCATCCCCAAGCTCTACAACGGCCGCAACAAGACCTTCTTCTTGTTCAACTACGAGGGCTACAAGGAAGGCAGCCCCCAGCCTCTCGTGCTCTCCGTGCCCGAACCCGAGATGAAGAATGGTGACTTCTCAAAGATGACCGATGCCCGCGGTCGCCGCATCTCAATCTATGACCCGAACTCGGGAGCGCTCGTCAACAACGTCTGGACACGCACTCCATTCCCTGCAAACGTAATCCCTCAAGATCGAATCAACCCTGTAGCACGCAAGATCGCTTCCTTCTTCCCCAACCCCAACACAAGGACTCCGGGCGCGGACTACGCCCGTTCGAACTACTTTCTTTCCGGCGGCAACAACATCGCCGTCGATGACTTCTACAATCTAGTGTTCAAGTTCGACCAGAACCTTGGCTTGAGGCACAAGATGTTCTTCCGCCACGCCTCAAACGACCGCACCGAGATCCGCTCCACAAACGGCGTTTCCGGCCCCGGCGAGAACGGCCAGTTTCCTCTTAAGCGCGTGAATGATGCTTACGTCATCGACTGGGTATCGACGCTTTCGGCTTCCACCATTTTCAACATCCGCAGTTCTTTCACCCGCTACATCGAAGCATCGCGAAGCGACGCCAATCTCGCTTACGACATGACAGAGCTGGGCTTTCCCAAGGACTTGCCACAAAGGCTTGGAGCCAAATTCGGCTTCGGGATTTACGCGCTCGACAACTACATCCAGCTCGGCCGCGGCTTCTCCTCAAATGTCACTAATACCTTCACGACTCACCCGACATTTACGCGCGTGACCGGCTCAAGGACTCTCAAAGCAGGTCTCGATATGCGTTGGATTCAATACTCAACGCAGAACTCGGGCGACGTCTTCCGTCTAGCCCAGAACCCGGGCTACACACGAGCAGAATTCAATCGCGCCGATGCACTTTCCGGCGATTCACTCGCCAGCTGGCTGCTCGGTACGCCGAGTTCCGGCACCGCGAACTACCCGGTGTTTCCGATCTTCATGTATCGGTATTTCGCCCCTTGGGTGCAACACGATTGGAAGGTTCGCCGCAATCTCACCATCAACCTTGGCCTCAGGATGGACTTCAACTTCGCGCCCAACGAAAGATTCAACCGCTTGAACCGTGGATTCGACGAAACGGCGACCAGCCCTCTCGACGCCCTCGTCGACCGGGAGGCATTTCCGGATTTGGCGAAGCTCCGCGGCGGACTTCGTTTCGCTGGAGTGGATGGTGCCCCAAGAACCGCCACAGATCTGTTTTGGAAGACATTCCAACCTCGTATCGGTGTGGCCTACACCCTCAACAAGAAGACCGTGATTCGCGGCGGCTGGGGACGTTACTTCCTCAATCCCAATAACGACTTTCAACAGACCTTCGGCTTCTCGAATTCAACCGCGCTGGTCTCTTCGAACGACGCGAACCGGACCGGGATTCCGAATAAAATCTTCGACCCATTTCCCATCGTCCTGACGCCGCCCGGTGCCTCCGATGGTCTCTCCACCTTTGCGGGCCGGACCTTCAGCTTTATGAACTCCGATTTCCGGTTGCCCTACATCGACCAGTTCTCATTCTCGATTCAGCGGATGATCACGGCACGATCGCGGTTTGAGATCAGCTACGTAGGCAGTCGCGGTTTTGACCAACAGGGAACGCGCGTCTACAACGAGGTGGAAGATGCCGGCTTCCGCGACGGCTGCAATCTGATGCGGGGTGGCAATCCGTCGTTTTGCGACGCGGGCCAGCCGAATCCTTTCCGCAATGTTTCCGCGTTCACAGGTACGACCTATGCGACCAACGGCACGATCGCCCGTTCGAATTTGCTGCGACCCTTTCCTCAGTTTGGGGCCATCACGGAGCTGGGGCGCAACGACGGGCTCAGCTGGTACAACGCCGTCCAATCGCTCTATACATGGCGCACGCGCAGCGGCATGAACCTCAATGTCAACTACACGTTCTCAAAGAATATGGCACGCAACGGTTACCTCGACCCGCAGAACCTGGTGCTGCAACAAGGTTTGACGGCCCTCGACAAGCCGCACCGGTTTACCGCCAGCATGATCTCGGCTTTGCCTTTCGGACGAGGGCAGAAATTCTTCAGGAATGTTTCGGGTTGGCGCAGCCGACTAGTCTCCGGCTGGCAGGCGACAACGATCTTCACCTACAGCACTGGCCGGCCGTGGACATTGCCAACGAACGTCCTCTACCTCAAGGACGCCAAGTTGCCCGCCAATTGGAATGCCTCCACAGTGCAGGCCGTCAAGCCCTGCGTACAACGGTGGAATGACAACAACACCATCACAATGCAGCCGTTCAGCATCGATGCCGGTTGTACCGAAGCAAACTGGCTGATCGTGCCCCGCTTCAATCCTCGCTATCACCCGAACTTCGATGGGAGAATCCGGTTGCAGAACGTTGCCATGGCGGATGCCTCTTTGAACAAAACCACAAAGCTCACCGAGCAGATCTCGCTTCAGCTCCGCGCAGAATGCTTCAACGTCGCGAACTCGTTTTTCGTAGTTTCCCAGCAGTTCAACAATAACCCCGAGAACGTTCAATTCGGTTCTGTGATCAAGGCCGCGGTTAGCGCGCCGAACTCGAATTATCCCCGCCAGATCCAGCTTGGCTTCAAGCTGATCTGGTAACCCTATTGAAGGCCAAGCTTCGAGATCGCGTAAAGGCCGGCGCCGAAAAAGGCCGCCCCAAGGAACACACACACGGGCAGCGTCAGCACCCAGGCCATCAGCATGTTGCGCACGGTCTTAAGCTGAACGCCGCTCTTGTTGGCCGCCATCGTACCGGCAACACCGCTAGTCAACACATGCGTTGTACTGACGGGTAACCCGAGCTGATCGGCAGCGCCGATCGTGATCATTGCCACCAGTTCCGCGCTTGCGCCCTGGGCGTAAGTAAGGTGATCCTTGCCGATCTTTTCGCCCACCGTCACGACGATGCGCTTCCAGCCGATCATGGTGCCGATACCGAGCGCCAGTGCAACGGCAACCTTCACCCACAGCGGGATGAATCGAGTGCTCTTATCCAGCTCTTTCTTGTAGCGGGTAACGGCTTCCTTTGCGTCTTTGTGTTCCACCCTGCCCGTCTTCATCATCTTCACCAGGGCCTCTTCGATCAGGTACATGTCGCTGCGAAGCTTGGTGCGGTTGGGGCGCGGAATGTCGGTGAGCCGCTTATGGCCGTTGAGCCGCGTGAGCACTTCCTGATTCAAGCGATGCACAGCGGCGCCGGTAATCTTCGTCGCCGAAACGTTGGGTTTGAGATAGTTCGAAAGCTCGAGCGATGCTTCCTCAGCAGTCATGGCGCTCTTGTCGAAACGAAGCTCAAGCAGCATGTTGACTTCTGCGGCAGAGCTCCGCAGAGCAAGCATGTCCTTTTCGTTGGCACCCTCGTTCAGGGCGAAGGACGCAGGGATGACACCGATCAGAATCAACATCAACAGCCCCATGCCCTTTTGCCCATCGTTCGAACCATGGGCGAAGCTGACGCCGGTGCAGGTGAAAACCAGAATGGACCGAATCCAGAACGGTGGGGGCTGATCCGCCTTAGGAGCTTTGTAAAGGTCAGGGTTCTTGATCAGCACTTTGCATAGCAGTAGCAGTAGCGCAGCGCAGCCGAAACCAATCAGTGGGGAGATCATCAGGGCGGCAAAGACTTCCTGCGCTTTGGCCCAGTTCACGCCACGCCCGAAGACCTCGGAACTCATGAGGGAATGCGCGAGCCCGACACCCAGAATCGAGCCAATTAGCGTGTGCGAACTCGAGGCGGGAAGGCCGAGATACCATGTGCCCAGGTTCCAGAGGATGGCGGATACAAGCAAGGAAAACACCATCGCCATGCCGGCCGATGAACCCACATTGAGCACCAATTCCACCGGCAGCAGAGAAACCACGCCAAAGGCCACCGCTCCAGAACTCGCCAACACCCCAATCAGATTCCAAACCCCGGACCACACTACAGCCACATTCGGTTTCAGTGTGTTTGTATAAATCACGGTAGCAACAGCGTTCGCGGTGTCGTGAAAGCCATTGACCATCTCAAACCCAAGCGCCAAAACTAGCGCCGCAATTAAGAGCATCGCGGTCGACAGCGATACCCACTCACCAAAAAGTTCCACTTTTAGCTACCTCTAGCAGTTCACCAAATGGAGGGGGTCTCAGGCAATCGATTCACGCAAAATTCACTGAAGCGTAACAGGCATGCGAATCTTCGCTGGCATTCTGTATTATGAATAGGCCATGCGAAGAATCATTACAACTCTATTACTGACAACACTTTGCGCACTCGCACAATTCGACTCAGCGGCAATCGTTGGCTCGGTTCGCGATGAGTAAGGAGGGACAATTTCTGGTGCGAAGGTTGTACTGCGGAACAACGCTACGGGCATCACTTTAAACACCGATTCTTCAGAAGCAGGTGACTTCCTCTTCCCAACCGTCCGCATCGGCAACTACAAGGTCACGGCTGAAAAGCCTGGGTTCACCACTGGCGCGGTCGAAAACATTGTCTTAACCGTCAACGCCCGGCAGAGAATTGACATCACGTTACGAGTAGGCCAGGTGACCGAAATTGTCAATGTCGAAGCAACTACACCGTTGCTCGAGAGCGAGAGTTCGTCCAAAGGCCAGGTGATCGCCGCCAAACAGGTGGTGGAATTACCTCTACAGGGCCGTAGCTACGCCAACCTCGCACTACTCTCTCCCGGCGTGCGGCAATCGCAATCCGGCAATCAGGGCTCGATCGCGTTTCGACGCGAAGGTTCCTACAACGTGAACGGTCTCCGCAGCGTGTGGAACAACTTCTTGCTCGATGGCATCGACAACAACTTCTACGGCACAACGAATCAAGGATTCTCGAATCAGTCGATTCAACCGTCGCCGGATTCGGTGGCGGAGTTCCGCTTGATCGTCAACGCTTACTCCGCTGAATTCGGCCGAAGCGGCGGAGCAGTCATGAACGTTGCGTCGAAGTCTGGCACGAATCAGTTTCACGGGGCGCTTTGGGAATTTCTCCAAAACGAAAAACTCAACGCAACCGGCTTCTTCAAGCCGACGCTCAATCAGAAGCCGATCAACAAGCGCAACCAGTTTGGCGTAGCGGTCGGCGGGCCGATCATCAAGGACCGCACCTTCTTCTTCGCCGACTACGAGGGTTCTCGCTGGTCGATCGCGCCGTTCTCTCTCACCGCGGTACCGAACGCAGATATGCGGCGCGGCGTGTTGCCGCTCGATGTGCGCGCACCCTTCGCATTCACAGACGATACCGGCCGCACGATCGCGGCGGGAACGGTCTTTCCCGCCGGAACAACAATCCCGATGACGCGTTTCGCTCGGCGGGTGCTGGCCGAGCTGCCGCAACCCAACCGGGCGGGAGGCGGTGCTCTGGGCATTAGCACCAATTACGGAGGCTTTGACAGCAATAAACTCACCGACGACAAGGGTGCCATCAAGATCGACCACCAGCTCTCGAGCAACCTGACCAGCTTCTTCCGCTTCGCGCAGCGCCGCCAGAACATCATCGCCCCCGGACTCATCACGGGCTTCGCTGGCGGCAACAACCTCGGCAACCTCGATACCTTCAACCAGCAAGGTATCGCCGGCATCACCTGGACCAAGTCGGCGACGGAAGTTCTTGAGTATCGCTTCGCGGTTACTCGTTTAGGCATGGACCGCTTGCCCGCAGCTGTCGGTGGACCCTCCATGCGCGAGCTGTTCGGAATCACCGGATTGCCGGAAGGCCCGCGCATCCAGGGCGGCATCACGCCGCAGGACATCCAAGGCTTCCCGCGCTTCGGCCGTCAAGCGACGAACCCTCAGGCGCAGTTCCCGACAACACTGAATTCCCGCATGAACTTATCGAAGATCGTCAACCGGCACAACCTGAAGATGGGTTACGAATTGCTCTTCATGAACATCCTGGTCGACGACACTAACCCGCTTTATGGCATCGATGGCTACGCCGGTTTCTATTCTCGCCTGCCAGGGCAAAACCTCGGCGCGCTTGCCGGTGCGAGCGCGAACACGGTGCACTCGCTGGCCGACTTCTACTTCGGCGGCCGCTCCTCTTACCAGTTGGCAACGCAGGTTCAGGCCGAGGTGCGGCAACAAGCCCATTGGTTCTATCTGCAAGACGACTTCAAAGTAAACTCTCGGCTCACTCTCAACATGGGGTTGCGCTACGAGATGACGACGCCAGCATATGACGCGAACAACCGGCTTGCCAACTTCGACCCGGCGCAGAACCGTCTCGTTGTCGCCTCAGGCGGCAACGGAATCGAAGGCCGCACCCTGCAACGTCAGACCTGGAACAACTTTGCTCCGCGCCTTGGTGCCGCCTACACTCTAAACTCAAAGACCGTGCTGCGCGGCGGCTATGGCTTCGGCTGGAACTACTGGAATCGCATGGCCTCGGCCGAGTACCTCAATACGAACGCTCCCTTTGTGGTGCGCTTCTCGTCGCAGAACAGCCCGGCGCAATTGGGGAATCTGTGTCCCGCAAACAACTTCGGCAACTGCTTCCGCACACGCGAACAGGGCTACCCCGTCAATCCCCCTTCCAATGTGATTCTTCACATGGATCGGGAAACGCCCTGGGGATACGTGCAGAACTGGCACTTCACGATTCAGCGGACGCTGTTCAAGAACACCCTGCTTGATTTGGCTTATGTTGGTAATCGCGCTGACCATTTGCCCGTGCTGGGCGACCTGAATCAGGCCCGTCCGATCACGCAGGCAGAAGTCGGCCAGGGTCTCACCGCGCTCGGTACATTGAACGCGCGGAGGCCTTTCCAGGGATTTGGCAACATCACGGCTGTGATTCCCGCCGCGTTCTCGAACTACAACTCGCTGCAGATCAAGTTTGAACATCGCGGCGATTGGCTCACGATCTTGAACGCCTTCACCTACGGCAAGGCGATCGACACGGTTGGGCAGGTGCTCGAAGGTTCGGTCGGTGGCAGCCCGAACCCGCAGGATATCCGCAACGTGGCGAACGATAAGGGTTCGTCGAGCTTCGACCAACGCTGGAACAATACAACCAGTTTCGTAGCGGAGGTCCCCTTCGGCAAGGGCCGCAAGTTTGGCCGCGATCTGAACTCAGGCCTCGACGCCATCGTCGGTGGTTGGCAGGTGAGCGCGATCGTAAACTCGCAAAGCGGCCTGCCCTTGAACATTCGCTATCCAGATGCCAGCGGCGCACTGTCTGACGGTCAGCCCGACTTCCTCGGCAATGTGGCTTTGCGCCCGAACGTGATCGACGGATCGATCGGCATGCTGGCCCCTGCTGCAGAACGTAGCTTCACGAACTACTTCAATCGCGCGAACCTGGCGATCCCGCCCGTCACCGCGCCGTTTGGCAACCTGGGCCGCAATGTGGCATTCGGCTTTCCGCTGTATCAGACCGATCTGGTGCTGTCGAAGAGCTTTGCCATGCGGTTCATCAACGAAGGAGCCCGGCTACAGTTCCGCAGCGAGTTCTACAACTTCTTCAACAAGACAAACTTTGCTCAACCAGAGATCAATCTGGCTAGTGCAAACTTTGGACGGGTGGCTGCGACGTTTGACCCGCGCTTTGTCCAGTTCGCTCTGAAGCTGCAGTTCTGATGGGCCACGCCATGTTCTCATAGAGAACATGGCTGACCGACGCGACTTTCTCATCGGCCTCTCCGCCATGCTCGCCATGGACGCAGAGGCCGATGCCGCTGATACGATCTACATTCCGGAGCGGCATGCGGAAAAGGACCGCACTTTTCTTTTGGACTACATGGAGGAGTTTGCCTTCGCCATGATCGTTACGTCAAAAGGAGGGATTCGCATTACGAATGTCCCCACGATTTTAAAGCGCGACGCCGAGGGTTGGGGCAGTGTCTGGTTCCACATCGCAAAGTCCAACCCACAGAATGAGGCCTTCAAAACCAGTGAAGATTCTCTGGTAGTTTTTCATGGGCCCCATGCCTACATCTCGCCGAACTGGTACAACACCAAGAATGCCGTGCCCACTTGGAACTTCGCTGTTGTGCACGCCAAAGGCAAACCGAAACGGATCGACGATGATCAAGCCTTTGCCGAAAACCTCAAGAAGCTCGTCGCCAAGAACGAGGGGCTTTATGGGGGCGGAGAAGCTTGGGATTATGCCAAACTGCCCGAGAGTTATCTGAAGGGAATGCGGCAAAGCATCGTGGCGTATGAGATGAAGATCGAAGTGGTCGAGGGCAAGTTCAAGCTGGGGCATGAACGCACGGAAAAGGACCGCATAGGAACACTGGCAGGTCTCGAGAAGAAACAGCAGCGAACCATTCTCGATCTCAGCAGGGCGTATTACGAACGTCGAAAAGTCTAGGCCAGAATTTCGCGGATCACCTCACCGTGGACATCGGTGAGACGGCGATCGATGCCGTTGTTGCGATAGGTGAGGCGTTTGTGATCGATGCCCAACAGATGTAGCAGCGTCGCGTGCAGGTCGTAACAATAGACCGGCTTTTCGACGGCCTTGTAGCTCCATTCGTCCGTCGCGCCATAAGAGACGCCACCCTGGAAACCACCACCGGCAAACCATGTAGTGAATCCGGCAGGATTATGGTCTCGACCCAGGCTACCCTGGCTGCACGGCATGCGGCCAAATTCTGTGGTCCAGCAGACAATGGTGTCTTCGAACATGCCCCGAGCTTTGAGGTCGATCAACAAAGCCGCAAGCGGGCCATCCAGCTCGTTGGCCAGCATGCCGTGATCGGCCTTGAGATTCTCATGGCTGTCCCAGTTGCGGCGCGGAAAGCCGTTGTCGGCACCAGACCAGATCTGCACAAAGCGAATGCCCCGCTCGGCCATGCGGCGGGCTACCAAGCAACGGCGGGCGAGATCCGAAGTGCGTGGATCGTCAAGGCCGTAGAGCTTGCGGGTCGCGGCGGACTCGCCTTCGATCGAAAGCACCTCAGGGGCGCTCAACTGGAGGCGTGCGGCCATCTCGTAACTCGCAATGCGAGCCTCTAGCCGCGTGTCGCCAGGCCGTGCCGACTGATGATCGCGATTGATGCGCTGGAGCAGTGCAAGACCATCGGACTCACTCCTCGGAGTGACATACGTGCCCTGAGGGGGATCGAGATCGGCGATCGGAGTTTGCGTGCCGACCTTGACCATCGTGGCCTGGTGAGCGGCAGGAAGAAAGCCGCCACCCCAATTCGCCGGGCCATTTGGAGGCATGCCGCGCGGGTCGGGCATCACGACGAAGACAGGCAGATTTTCGTTGAGGCTACCGAGACCGTAACTCACCCAGGCCCCGGCGCTAGGAAAGCCGGGCAGGATAAAGCCGGTGTTCTGCATGAATGTTGCTGGCCCGTGAACATTCGACTTGCTCATCATCGAGTGGATAAATGTGATGTCGTCTGCGCAGGCACCGACCTTAGGGAAGAGATCGCTCACCCATTTGCCACATTGGCCGTAGCGCTTCCAGCCCCAGGGGCTTGGCATGACGACGCCGGGGTTCGATTGAAAGAGTTCGACCTTTTCGCCCGGGTCCCATTTTTCGCCAGCCTTGCGAATCAGCAGGGGTTTGTAATCGAAGGTGTCGCACTGGCTGGCGGCCCCGCTGAGGAAGACCTGTATGACGCGTTTGGCCTTTGCAGGGTGGTGCGTCGCTGCGCCCAGCAGGTGAGTGAGTGCGAGGCCCCCGAGTAATTCTCTACGTAACATGGTCTGGCTCTTCAGTCGACAAACAGGAATTCATTGGCATTCAACAATAAGCGGCAGAGGTTGGCCATGCCGTGCGAATCGGCGTACTGGCGGTAAAGCTGAAGTTCGGTGGCGCTTAGCTCGCGGCCAAACACGAGTTGAGCAGCGAGTTGGATGTTGCCTCCGACGCGGGCAGCAAGTTGGCTGGCTGTGTGAAGCATGAAAGGGTTGTTCCACATGGCCAGCGCCTGAATGGCCGTGAGCGTGGTGGATCGCTTGGGCGTCAGAACAGAAGGGTCGGGGCAATCGAGGCGTTCGAGGAAAGGATCGGGAACGCTGCGAACGATGAAACGATAGATGCTACGGCGGTAGGCGCCTGCCGAACTCGGCTCGAAGCGGGCGTAATCGTAGATCGGAGAATGGTCATCCTTAAACCAGAACATACGCACTCCAGGGCCACCCATCGAGAGGTCGAGTTTGCCCGAGGCAGCCAGAGCCGCGTCGCGGATGCTCTCTGCGTCAAGCTTGGTTCGATTCATGCGCCAGAGTAAGCGGTTGTCTGCGTCGATGCGTGCGGCGTGGTCGTTGTACTTAGAATCTTGCTGGTAAGCCTGGCTCATCACGATGAGCCGGTGGAGTTGCTTGAAGGACCCCTTGGCTTCGTCGCGGAACCAGAGCGCGAGCCAATCCAGCAGTTCGGGATGAGAGGGCTGTGAGCCCATTCGGCCGAAATCGCTGGGCGAATCGACAAGGCCTGCGCCGAAGTGATAGTGCCAGACACGATTGACAATCGAACGCCACGTGAGGACATTGCCGGGATTGACCACCCAACGAGCGAAGGCGGCGCGGCGGGCCCCTTCTTCGACGGCCGCGAAGCTGGCATCAACGCCGTTTACAGCTCGGAGGGCACCGGGGGAAACCTGTTGTCTGGGTGCAGTGACGCTCCCGCGGTCGAGGACGTGAACCGGGCGGGCGGCCAGGGCGGGACGGAAATTGCCGATGCGGTTGAAGAAAGACGTGCCGGCATAGACGAGTTTCGGCTTGGGCAGGGCGGCGAGGCGGTCGTCGAGTTGCTTGATCTCCAATTTCAAGGCTTCGATCTGGTTGTAGGTCGTGGCGCCAATGAGAGCATCGACGAGTTGTTGTCGAGCAGCACGGTCTGCGGTGCGGCGGGCTTCGAGGCGCTGCTTGTCAGCCTGTTGCCCGGGTGTTTTTGGGGTGCCGAGGTGGGCGAGCAGGAGGCTCGCGTCCTGGATGCGGTCGTCAAGGACGACAATTTCGGGCGTGGAGGCAAACTCGACCTTGTCGAGCAAGGGTTGAATGCGGCGTTGCAGGGCGAGGCGGTCCTGTAGGAGGTCACGGCGCTGGATGGCGATGGCCGGGTCTTCATCGTAGGGACGGTCCGCGCGGTCGATCCCCGCAAACACTGCCTGGAGGCGATAGTAGTCTTCTTGCGGAATTGGATCGAACTTGTGATCGTGGCAACGAGCGCAATGAGCCGTCATGCTCGAAAACGTAGAGACAGCGGTGGCGACCATATCGTCGCGATCGAGGGACCGAGTCTGGTTCTTCTCCATCGTGCCTTCTTTGAGTTCCTGATGACCGACGAAATCCCAAGGGCCTGCCGCAAGGAAACCGGTGAGCTCGATGGCGTGCGGATCCGATGGGTGCAGCACGTCGCCGGCAAGTTGGCGTTCCACAAAGTCTTTGTATGGAAGGTCTTGATTGAAGGCGCGAATCACGGCATCGCGGTAAGGCCAGGCGTTGGTGCGGGGCTTGTCCTTGTCGTAGCCATGAGAATCGCCATAGTGAACAATGTCGAGCCAGTGACGTGCCCAGCGTTCGCCGTAGCGCGGGCTGGCGAGCAGACGATCCACCAGGTGGGTGTAAGCGTCAGGACGAGGGTCACGCTCAAAGCTTGAGATTTCTTCCGGCGTAGGAGGCAGGCCGTGAAGATCAAAGGTGAGGCGACGGATTCGCACGCGCCGCGACGCCGTCGCCGAGAAAGTCAGCGATTGCTTCTGCAGTGCCGCACGCAGATAAGCGTCAATGGACCGGTGAGGGCCCGCCTGTAGTGGCCGCAAAGACCACCAGCGGCTGTCTTTGGAATCATCTTTTGCGCCTTCGACAATCCACGTTTCGATCGCACGCTGTTGTTCGACCGTGAGCGGGCTACCGCCTTTGGGCATGCGAGGTTTTGGGCCTCGGAGGACGTGCCAGAGGGGACTATCTTCGGGCTTGCCGGGGATGATGAGGTTCTTGAGATCGCCAAAAGAAGCAAGGCTCACTTCGGCCGCGCCATTGGTCGCAGGGTGGCAGGCGATGCACTTGGCATTGAGAATGGGCTGAACGGTTCGCTCAAAGCTCACCGGCTGGGCGGCGAGCGGGATTACGGCGATGAGCAGAAGCCACTTCACGCTTTACAGCGTATCAAGCATGGGCGCGGCGGCCAGTGATCAGACGGAGGATGGTTACCGGTAAGGTCACGACTTCCCATACGAGCCGCAGAACGCCACCAACGGCGATGCCAATCAGCTTGAACGGCAGCAGGAGGAGCCAGATGAGCGGATAGAGAGCGAGAGCCACCAGCGCCAAAGGCCAGCAGCACACAAAGAGAAGACACCAGAGAAGAAAAGTGAACATCGCAACAGTCTCCACTTATAAATACGAAAGGAGGGTGAAGCAAGTTCACCCTCCTTTGCGATTCCTAAGCTAACTGTTACTGTTTCACGGAGATCACCGTGTTTACTGGTGGTGCCTGGCTGGCAACAGATCTCAAGAGAACCACTACCGTGATGTTGTTCACAGGATGAACGGTATCCGGAATCTTGAAGTTCAATTGCCACAGACCCACAAACCCGGGGGCGAGGCCTGAAAAGAGAACGTCTGCACCGGGGACCTGGCGCCCGTTGATGATGACGTCAGGCTTGGAGCCTTCTGCTAATGGACCACTGGGAGCGGGAGCTCCATCGGCTGGCTGATTCGAGACGAGTCCAAGGCCAGTTCCATACAGCTGCACCACGCGGCCGCGAGACTCTGGATTCGAAGGTCCATTCACCGTATTGTCCTGGTTGAGAGCCGAAATCTGCCCTCTGCCGTTGGCCGTTGAAGTGAAAAAACCTGGCGAAACCGCGACAACATTGGCCTGGCTGGAAGCAAGAACCTGTCCGGTGGATTTCTTGATTACCGTAATATCCGCGGGGGTACCGATCGGGGTTGAATAAGGAACCTGATAGTTGATCTGGCCGGTACTCACGAAAAACAATGGAGCCGGTGTTTCATTCACCAGAACTTCGATATCGCCCAGCACCTTCGGCAAGGTAGCCGTTGAGGCCACAACTGTGTCGTCCGCGAATTTTCCGCCTTGCGCATACATCGAAGCGATCATGCCTGGGGCCAGATTTCGCGATTGCTGGTTGCCGCCGTTCACGCTGGCTTGAGCCTGGTAGTAAAAACCAATCCGGTTGGAAAGGTCCGACATGATCAGGTTGGAGTTCTGGTCCACCTTGAGATCCAGGGGGAAGAGCGCTTCGCCAACGGCGAGGTTCGAAACAGAGTTCACCGAGAGCGAACCGAAAGCCGGGAATCGGAGTGAACGACCGTTATTGCCGTCAGTAATCCACAGCTCGGCGGTGCGGGGGTCAGAATGTACGCCTTGAGGGGCGTTGAACCCGGTCAAGGTGAGAGCAGGCGTTGGGTCGTTGCCAGCCTGCGTAATGCGATCGTAGATCATGAGGCGCTGGTTGCCCCCGTCAACGACATACATACGATCATCCACGTCAACGGTGACGCCACGCGGGGAACTGATGCGCTTCGGGTCATTGCTGCGAATCGTAGTAATGAAGTCTTGCTGGCCGAAGACTGCTGCGGCGGCCTGGCCGTTAGTAAAGTCTCCATTGGCAGGACGGAGGAAGAGCAACACGCGGTTATGAGCACTATCGGAGACCACGAGGTGGCCACCGGTGGCGAAGGCCAAGCCCACGGGAGCACTCATGTTTCGGGGGCTAGCGTCCTGGATTTTGCCAGTGAAGCTGGACTGGCCGAGCACCAGGTTGGGCCGCAAGTTGTTGATGTTGTCGAAAGGCCGAGGGTAGCGTAGAACGCGGCTGTTCAGAGTATCGGCGATGTAGAGGTCACCGCGGGAATCCACTGCAACCTAGTGAGGCAGGAACAGGCCCGTAGCATTAGGAATGTTCTGGTTGCCGTCGGGTGAATTGATCGTCGAGCGGGTCGGGCTCACCTGGCCGATGATGATGTCCGCCGGTTGCCCGAGAGCGACGCTGCGCACATCACGATAGCCAAGAACACGGTTGTTCAAGGTGTCCGCCACATAGAGAGTGTTACCGTCGAGGGCAATGCCGCCGCCCCGATATTGCACTCCCTGAAAAACGCCAACGAAGAAGAATTCCTTACCTTCGAGAAGGTTAGGAGCATTGAGATCCAGTGCGAACTGGCCCAGAACCTTTGTGGCAGGTGCAGCGAAAGGAGCTCCACCGGAAATCATCAAAATCCGGTGGTTATTGGCATCAACCACGAACAGATTGTTACCGATGGCGACAGCGTCAACAGGCGAGCTGAGACCATTTGCGGAGGGAACGCGAAGGCCACGGTTTGGGTCGCCCTGATTGAAATCAGGCTGGCCGATGACATCGCGCATGCGCGGGGAGATCGCGGTAGGGGTTTCTGGCGCCCAAGTATCAGGCAGATCGTATCGAACAATGCGATTGAATCTGGGGTCTGCAACGTAGGGAGAATTGCCGACAACAAAAATCGCCTCTGGAGCCCCCAGGCCTTGATCATTCACCGGAGGCGGTGCGGGCTGTCCCTGAACTTGAACCACGATGCCGAGAATACGGTCCGCTGCCTGACCCGTGCCGCTGGGATTTCTGAAAACCAGCACGCGGCCGCGGGCGTCGCCGACGTATAAGCGGCCATCCTGTCCGAAGCCCAGGCCCGAAGGCAGGGCGAATGTCGTCTTGTCTGTCACGCCGTTGTTTTGAGTGTTGGAAGTACCATTCAACTGGCCGAGGAACACGTCGGCGTCTGCGCCAAAGTTACCAGGCGTCAAAACGCGGGAGGGGTAACGAATGACACGGTTATTGCCTGAGTCGGTGACCCACAGATTGCCAGTGGCATCAAAAGCCATGCGGATACGGAGGATATTGCTGCCAAGATCGCTAAAGAACAAGCTGCCAGCGGTGGGAGAGGAGCGGCCGCGATTGGGAAGACGGCCAACACTGCCGCCTGTTGCGCTACCAAAAGACTCTTGCCCCAGGATCAGATCGATTTCGATGAGCTGGTCAGCGGGTTGTTCCAGCGGCTTAGGATAACGAACGATGCGATTGTTGTTCGCATCAGCGACGTAAAGGTTACCCTGGGAATCAACAGCCAGGCCCGTTGGCTGATTGAGGCCGAGGGTGAATGTAGTTCCGGGGCCGTTTTGACTGGTGCGGAAGCGGTCGCGCTGGCCGATTACGAGATCTGCGGGAGCACCATTGGCGGCATTCACCGGGTTTCGCCAGGCGAGCACCCGATTGTTGCCGGTATCAGCAACATAGAGAATCGGCGGCGTGGTGCTGGTGTCGACGGCGATCGCCTGCGGTGTCGTTAATTCCCTGCCCTCAACCCAGTTAGGCGAAGCAGTTCTCAAGTCTCTGTTTGGGTGTCCCAGGATTCGCGCCGGAACTTGATTGAGCTGGACGCTCGGAGGCTGTGCCACCAGAACGGTGGACAAGGCTAGGGCATATAGAGAAATTTTGATCTTCATGGTTTCGTTCCTGTTCAGGACAGACGCGGGACTATTCACAATTCTACATTCAAATCATCGGCATTGAGACGGCTACAATATAGGGCATGATCTCCATCTTGCTGATTTCAGCAATGTTTACGGGCGTTCTTGAGGACGCACGGGACCGTCAGGACGGCGCTGCTTTGTCCGCACAGGTGGCGAAGTTGAAGGCAGCGGCTGCAAAGTCTCCCGGAGCCAAAACGGCCTACGAGCTCGCTTTCGCGCGCTCATTTGAAGCCGAAGTGGCGATGGAAAAAGGAGACAAGCGCGCCAGTGCAGCGGCAGCCGAGGCAGGGATCGAACCAGCCAAAATGGCACTGGCGACCGAGGCAAACAATTCCGAGTATCACCGGATTCTCGGAACCCTGTGCGGCCAGATCATTCCAGCAAATGTTTTGGCGGGGCTGAAATATGGGCGGTGCGCCATGGATGAGGTGTCGAAGGCGATTGAGCTCAACCCAAAGTCAGCGATCAATCATCTCTCGAAGGGTGTTGGCAACTACTACCTGCCGTCCTCTTTCGGTGGCGGGATCGATAAGGCCATTGCTGATTTCGACGCGGCGATCCGGCTGGATTCCAAGATGGCCGAAGCCTATCTCTGGCGAGGGATTGCGCTGCGAAAGGCTGGCCGCAACGCCGAGGCGCGGCAGGCGATCATGAAATCGCTGCAGCTAAACCCGAAGCGACTTTGGGCCAAGACGCAACTGGAGAAGACTCCGGAGAAATGAACTGGCGCGAAGCGGGTGCGCTAAGCGTGGTTTTTGCCGCGCTATCCGCGCTCGGACTGTTTATATTTCCAGGACATTCGTTTTTGTTGAGCGACACGCAGATTTACGTGCCGCTATTCAAACATCTTCTGAACCCCGAGTTACTGCGCAATGAGTTGATTCTGAGCGGGGCCCACCTCTCTTACACGATCTACGATGAAGTCACGCTGGGGCTGACTCGGGCGTTCGGGCTCGATATTGAACAGGCGCTGTTTGCGCAACAGTTTTTCTTCCGCTGGCTCGGCTATTGGGGTGCTTATTGGTTCGCAACGGCGATTGGATTTAGCCGCGCTGCAGGCGTGCTGGCAAGTGCCCTGTTGTGGCTTGGAGCCTTTGTTTATGGCCCCGCGGTGATTACGACAGAATTCGAACCCGTGCCGCGCGGATTCGCCGTGCCGTTGATCGTGCTGGCGCTCGGGGCGGCAGCAAAACAACATCGACACATTGCATGCGCCGCCTTGGTGCTCGCGTTTCTCTACCATGCGCCGGCGGTGTGGCCCTTGTTGCTGGTGGCGACGATTTTTCGCCGCTGGAGGCCACTCGGTTATACGGCGGGGGCGGCATTTCTATTGATGGCGCTGGCATCAAATCAGCAGGGTACCGTAGAGGCGCAACCGTTCTTCAGCCTGATTGACGCGGGCCAGCGAAAGATACAACAGCTGAGAGCCCCCTACAATTGGATCTCACTTTGGCCATCGAGATACTGGCTACAGTACTTACTGACAGGCGCGATTGCCCTGGCTGCCTTCCGTCGTTTGAAGGATCGTTTGCCGGTCTCGGTGCAACCCTACCTTCAGTGGATGCCTCTGATTGGTTGGGTGACCATGCCGCTTTCCTACCTGCTGCTCGAACAGATGGGTTGGGCTTTGTTACCGCAAGTGCAGCCCATGCGCGCTTTGCTCTATTGCCATTTGTTCTGCCAGATGTTGGGGACACTGGCGGCCTTTCGGGAACTTGAGGATGGCCAATGGCTGAGAGCGGTTGCGTGGCTGTTGGTGCCAGTATCCCTATCCTTGCGTGGAGACCTCCTGCAGACGACGGGGCTCGAAAAAGAAGCCATGTTGCTTGTCTTGCTGACGGGATGTGTCGCGTTGGCTTCGCTATGGCCGCGCAAGCAGCTCTTGTGGGTGGCACCGTTTGGGCTGTCATTGCTATTCGGCTATGGATTCGAGGCTCGGGCTTTTCAGCCCGTGGAGACCCCGGACTTGAACAGCCTGGCGGACTGGGCCGCCACGAAGAGTCCGGTCGACGCGCAATTCCTGTTTCCGGACCTGGGCCGCAGGCCCGAACCGGGGATTTTTCGAGCGAGATCCGCTCGTGCGGTTTATGTGTGCTGGAAGCAAGGCGGACAAGTGAATTACTTCCCCCAATATGCGTCGACTTGGTTTGAGCGTTGGACGAACCTGCTCGCGCCCAATCATCCGCCGCTCGATTACAACGATCTGCGCCGTCGGGGAGTCACACATCTTGTTTTATCCAAGGAAGTCCCTGCTGAAGATTTAACGCCGGTCTATGTTTCGCCGGCCTACCGCGTCTACCTCTTGAGCCGGTAGCTTTCCACTTCTGCCCGCGTAGGAGCCGAGGTTTGTGCTCCGATTCGAGTGACACTCAGCCCGGCTGCAATCGTGGCAAACTGCATTGCCGCGAGCCTTGATTCCCCTTCGCAGAGAGCAACAGCCAAAGCGGCGTTGTACGTATCACCGGCGGCGGTTGTGTCCATGGCTTCAACGGGGATTGTCGGAACGTGAAGCTCACCCCAGGTGCTGCCAGATGCTCCCTGCTTGATCAACACCTTCTCGTCCGGTGCGAGACCGAGAGCGGCCGCTTCTGATTCGTTTGGCGTCAGCAGATCGATCGAATCGAGAAGTTGCTGGGGCAAAGGGCGAGCCGGGGCAGGATCGAGAATCGTGAATGCGCCATGAGCTTTCGCCATCCCTGCCATGGTGGTTACTGCCTCTAAAGGAGTCTCAAGCTGAAACAGGACAAAAGAAGCGCCTGCGAAAACGTCATCGATTTGATTCCAGACAAAGTTGGCCCCGCTTGAAACCACGATCGAGTTCTGGCCACCGCGATCGACAGTAATGATGGCGATGCCGGTTGGCGCTTCATCGACGGTAAGCACGTCTCGAGTATCGACTCCCACCTGAGCCAGATTCTGACGCAAAGCAGCGCCAAAGGAATCACTTCCTACGCGACCCACCATGGCCACAGGTACACTTGTGAGCCGGGCTGCCGCATAAGCCTGGTTGGCACCCTTGCCGCCCGGGATTTGCCGAAAGCCAGATGCCAGCACGGTTTCGCCGGGAACCGGGATGCGCTCGCATTCAAGCACAAGATCGAGGTTCAAACTACCGACGACCACCAGCCGGGACATGGGCTAAGAACCGAGGTCGATGCCCAGCTTCTTCAGTTCTTCAGCGTAGTAACGCTTATGAAGAATGTCGTACTCTTCGCTGCCTTCGAGAATGCCCTTCTTCTGCGAGAGGACTTTCGCGCGCGCGTCTTTATCGGCCTTCTCTTCTACCTGAAGAATCTCGGTGAAGGATTTGACGATCTCAAGGCGCGTGTCGTTGGGATCTTTCTTCACGCGGGTTTCGCGCTGCTTGCGGAGCATGGCGCCGAGCGTATGAGAAAGATCGGTGATCTTATCGCGGGAGAGCTTCATGTTGTCGCCAGACTCGCGACCGGAAGCACGGATAATCTTGCGCTGGGTCACCATGGTGGACTTGATCTTGCGGAACATGTCCTGGTAGGAGACGCCTTCCTTGCGCATGTATTCGGTGTATTGCTCAAGAATCTCGCGGACTTCGTCGTTGAGGTTGTCTTCGATGGAGAGGTCTTTGATGATCACCTCCGCGATCGCTTCAGCAAGGCCAGCCGGGTTGGCTGTGTCGATGTATACAGGGGCGAGCCGCTGCACGAGACGGCGCGACAGGTAACCAACGAATTCTTTGGCAATCAGCATGGAGTAGTTCTACGAGAACCAGTGTATCGACATCCAATCGAGACTCAATTGCGGCAGGCGCAAGAGTCACACATCCCGTAGAGAATCAGCTCATGCGTGGTGGCGACGAAGCCAGTGGGCAGCTTCGGCTTGACTTGCACAGGGCAGCCCGGAAGATCAAACACTCGCTTGCACTCCGTGCAATGGAAGTGATGATGATGAGCCTTGCCGGCAATCTCGTACCGTGCCGGTTCGCCGGGGAGTTCCACGGGCGTGAGCCAGCCTTCTTCGACGAGGGCTTTTACGTTACGGTAGACCGTTGCGATGCCAAGGCCATCAATGCGGCTACCGGCCAGTTCAAGAACTTCCTGCGGCCCAAGAGGGCGGTCCATCTCTGCGAAGACATCGCGGATGGCCGCCTTCTGGCGTGTGTTCCGTTGGAGGATGGCTTTTCCCGATCCGTCAGGCAACTTGGACGGCTCCATGGTTGTCGCAGTGGCCGTTGTGCATGTGGTGGAGGTGGCCATCCACGAGATAGTCGATGTGATCACCGTGGGGAACAGCTTCGTGGCCGCAGCCTTCGCCATGGACATGGCCGGCTTCATGACCGCTGCACACGTGCCCGCCAGTGCAATCGGAGGGGTTCGCGGCGGTTACGGCAATCGTATGCTCGTCGAAGTGCCCTTCATGCGCGTGATGCAGATGGCCATCATGAAGATAGTCGATATGACCCTCGTGGACAATGGCCGTGTGTCCGCAGCCAGGGCCGTGGACGTGGTCGTGATTTTCGTGGACGTGATGATTCATTTTTGTGCCTTTCTCTTTACCGGCATGTTCTCAGTAGAATGCGCCAGAGCATTAAAAATCAAGCTAGCGACGTGTTGGTCCGCAAGCGAATAAAGAATGTGTTTGCCCCGCCGGCGGCGCGCGAGCAAATTTTCCGAGCGGAGCACACGCAGGCGTTGTGAAATCGTAGATAACTCTTCGCTGGTCGCAGCGGCGATTTCGCTGACACAAGCTTCCCCTTGAGCCAGCATCGCGAGGGTGCGTAACCGCGCCGGATCTCCCATGGCGCGGAAAATCCGGGCCGCCACATCGATCGACGCTTCATCCACCGGCGGCATGAGACGCTTGCGGTGTTCGGGGTCATTCGGGGTGCAGGCTTGAGTCGATTTGAGTCTTGTTTTCACTTGAACAACTATTCAACTGAAATGTAGCACAACTGAGGCGCGAAGTGAAGATCGAAATTTCTATCCTCGCGATCCCGATCCCAAACCGCCAAAAATGTCATACAGTGGCAGCGTATGAGAATCCTCGCTGCCTTTTTGCTTCTCGCGCTGGTATCGTGCCAGCAACCGAACCAACAATCTGCTGAATTGCTGGGTGCGAATGCCACCTGGGGCAACACAGAAGGCCCCGCGATTGACTCCAAGGGCAATCTTTACTTCACCTCCCGCGGCAGCTACAAGGGAGTCGTTTCGTGGAATGAGAAGGATGGCGTTAAGGAGTATCTGGCAGTCGCTACCAAGGAAGGCCCAGGTGGGCTTTACTTCGATGCGAGCGACAACATGTACGTAACCGCAACGGGCGAACAGCAGATTCTGAAGGTTACGCCCGACAAGAAGGTATCGGTGCTCGCAGAGAACTTCGATGCGATGCCCGGTAAGAGCAAAGGGCCGAATGATCTGGTGGTCGCCAAGGATGGGACGATCTATTTCACTGAGCCGAATGGATACGACGGCTCAGCCCCCAAAGGCACGGTTTACCGAATTCCGAAAGATGGCAAGCCTGAGGTGTTTTCGCAAGAAATCACAGGCACCAACGGGATCATTCTGAGTGCTGACCAGCAGACGCTGTATGTGGCTCACAACGTCGCCAAGGACACTTCGAACATCGTCAAATGGAAATTGCCCTCGGGCAAAGCAGAGTTAGTGGCAAAGGTTGAGCCTTGCCAAGCCGACGGAATGGATGTCGATCAGAATGGGCACCTGTGGCTCACTTGCTACTCCCACGGGATCGCACACAGAATCGATCCGGCAACGGGCCAATCGCTTGAAACAATCACCACGGCGCAGAAGGCCTTGACGAACTGCAAGTTCGGTCGCGCGGGCAAACAGAACTTCCTGTATTTCACCTCGTCAGACATGGACCGCGTCACTGGTTACATTTATCGCGCTCAGGTTGCGACGGGCGGGCTTCGCTAAGAGACTCCGGCGGTTCCCTTAAGGAATTGGCTACGGCACCGCTATGGCGTTGAGTGCATTTGCGGATTGGCAGAGTTCGCGATTCGCCGCGCACTGGGCTCAGCATGCGGTTATTGGTAACACTTACTCTTGCTCTGGCTGCGCTTGAGGCGGGCACGCCACCGGCGAACTTCACGGAAACAACGATCGTAAACGGGCTGTCCAGCCCAACGGCAATGGCCTTTGCGCCCGACGGAAGAATCTTCATTCTTGAACAAGCAGGGGCACTGCGGATCTTCAAGAATGGAGTATTGCTCGCGACTCCGGCGTTGAGCTTATCCGTCGATAGCAGTGGCGAGCGCGGCCTTCTGGGCATTGCCTTCGACCCTGACTTTACGACGAATCAGTTCATTTACCGCTACTACACTTTGACGTCTACGCCGAGAAGAAATCGCGTCAGTCGATTTACGATGAGTGGCGATTTGGCGGGGGGAGAAGTTGTGTTGCTCGAGTTGGACAATCTGACCTTAGCAACAAATCACAACGGTGGTGCATTACACTCCAGCATTGATGGCAAGTTGCACATCGCGGTGGGCGACAATGCGACGGCGTCGAACGCGCAGACCTCAACCAATCTGCACGGCAAAACACTGCGAATGAATCGAGATGGTTCGATCCCAACCGACAACCCTTTCTTCACAACCGCGACTGGCAAGAATCGGCTGATCTGGACATTGGGTTTGCGCAACCCATTCACGTTCGCAGTTCAGAAAACAACGGGGCGGATCTTGATCAACGATGTCGGACAGAACAACTGGGAAGAAATCAACGATGGCATTGCTGGTGCGAACTTTGGCTGGCCGGCAACAGAAGGTAACTTCACCCAGTCTTCATTTCCGACTTTCAGCCGGCCCACCTATACCTACAACCACGCAAACCAGTTCAATGGCCGGTTCAGTTGCGCGATTACTGGTGCCGATTTTTACAATCCGCCAAATCAGTCATTCCTTTCGAGCTATACCGGGCTCTACTTCTTCGCGGATTTTTCTGGAGGTTGGATTGCTACTTTGAATCCAGACACTGGCCAGACGCTGCCGTTTCTGACGGGAGGAAGCTCGATCGTAGACATCCATGTGCACCCTGATGGGAGTTTGTATTATCTGCAGCGTGGTGGCGGAAACGTACGAAGGGTCGCTTTTACAAGGCCGCAAGCACCTACCATCAGCTCGCAGCCGCAGAACCAGACGGTGCCTGTTGGCCTGAACGCCACCTTTACGGTGAGCGCCAGCGGCAGTGACCTCAGCTATCAATGGCAGCGCGGCACGGTCAACATCCCCGGCGCGACCGGGGCCAGCTACACGCGGAACAACGTCAGCAACGGAGATTCCGGTGCCACATTCCGCGTGATTGTGACGAACCCAACGGGTAGCGCGACCAGCAACGCCGCAACACTCACCGTCACTGCGAACCAGCCCCCGGTGCCAAGCATCACAGCACCGGCTACATTCATCGGGGGACAGACGATTCTGTTCAGCGGGTCGGCAACCGATCCTGAATCTGGCACTTTGAGCAACAGCGCTTTCACTTGGCGAGTGGATTACCACACGGGTGCCGCAATCCGACCCTTTGTGCAGCAGTTTTCCAATGCAGGTGGCGGATCCTGGCTGGTGCCGCAAATCACGCCTTACTTGCTGACTGACGTTTTTTTAGAATCCATCTGAGCGCGACTGACCCGCAGGGAAACGTCACCTCAATCAGCCGAGACGTCGCGCCAGTTACCAGCAACTTTACGGTGAACACGGTGCCTGCGGGCCTGAGTTTTACCGCGGACGGCGTGCCCTTTAATGCCCAACAAACCATCGCGAGCGTCGTCGGATTGATACGACCGATTGCGACGTCGAGCCCTCAAGGCAGCGGCGGAACAAAGTCCAACTTCCTGAACTGGTCTGATGGTGGCGCGATTGCTCACAACATCACTGTGCCTGCCGCGAACTCGATTTACAGCGCGAACTTCGCGACAGAACACTTGCTGACCACAGGAGCCAACCCGGTCGCTGGAGGCATCATGAGCGCGGGGGGATTTTTCGCCGCTGGTGCGGTTGTGAATCTATCGGCAACCCCAAGTGCAGGCTGGCAATTCACAAACTTCAGCGGCCCCGCAAGCGGAGCCACCGTAACGATGGATGGACCCAAATCGATAACGGCAAACTTCGCGCCGTCGCCGACGCTACTCGCGGTGAACGTCGGGTCGAAGGTGGACGCAAACGGCCTTCGTCTGTGGAACTTGAGAATCACCAACATCGGGCAGGGAGCGCTTGCGAATGGTCAATTGAGCTCGATTGCGATCACGCCGATCGGCAGTGGGGCGATTTCGCTGGTGACTCCGCTGCCGATTCCGCTCGGTAACATTCCGCCAGGAGCAAGTGTCAAATTCCCAGTCAGTTTCAACTGGCCGCTGAGCACGCCGCCCACCCGGGCACGGATGACCTTCGGCTTTAATGGCGACTTCGGTCATGCGTCGACCGTGACGCTGAACAATCTGTTTCGTGAATCGAGGAGCATGACCATGCGAGCAATTCTTCTCATGATGATTGTGGCGATGCCAAGCCTCGGCGCGCCACTATTGACGATCCCCGGTGGGGCCACCTTCAACCTGACGCCGAACGCAACCTTCAATCTTCCTTTTTCGATCACTGCTGATGCCAATAACTATGTCGTGATCACCGGAGTCAGTGGCGTGATCACAAGATCGCCCTCGGAGATTTATGCGATCACAGACGTGCTCAGTGTTTTCGTCAGCAACAATGCTTATGCATTAGCACCCGGAAACTCTGTATGGACCGAGACCTCTACTCCACTATTGGCCGGGACGAGTGCGGAGGCAGCCGGGCAATTCCTGGTGCCCGCCAATGTGACCCTTGGATTGGCAACGGGGAATCTCTTCATCAGCTATGAACTGTATGATCTGAATCCGTTCTTGGACAGCATGGCTCAAGGCACAGGAGGCGGTACATTAAGCGCTACCTACAGCGTCAACTTTACCGCTGGCGCAGAAGTGCCCGAGCCGGACACGCTTGCGTTGGCGGCAGCCGGGTTTGCCGTTTTTCGGGTAGCTATTTGGCGACGACGAAATCGGGCCGCGTTGTGAACTGTGTTGCTCCGGGAAAATCTTTCGGCACCTTTTGGGTTACCTTACCCGTGGCTGCCCATTCGGTGCCGCGCTGAAACGTAGCGATAAAGCCGACCGAGTTGAGAGCAGCCCGATCATGGCCCAGGATGGTGTGGAAGATTTTGCCCTTCTCATAGGTGAGCGTCATCAGAACGGGTTCATCACGACCGGTGCCTTTGTTGGCCGGATCGGAATAAGCAGTAGAGAGCACCGTCATGTTCGCGCCAGGCCCACGCATCTGAGCGTAAAGCTCATCGCCGGCGTGCATCCATTCCGTGGGGAGACCTTTGGTGATCGGGTGATTCGTCACACGGTTAGTGACCTTAAAAGGTAACCGTGCACCATGGCTTCCGGCCCTGCCAGGCGAAGGATCCGCTTCGACTTTGCCGACGCGGTAGAACCAATAGGGGCCATCTTTTTCGGTTCGACCACGCCAACCTCCAATCCCGATCATCAGGTTGTAAGCCTTCCAATTTGGAAAAGCATTATCGGCGGCATGAAAAATTACAACACCGCCGCCTGCGGCAACATATTTCTCAAAAGCCGTCTTGATCCGATCGGGCCAACGATCGTCGGGTGCGTCATAGTTGAGCACGACGGCCTTGTATTTGCTGAACTGCGGATCGAACGTGGAAAAGTTGGCACCTTTGGGAGGAGCGGTCAAGACATCCACTGCGAACAAGCCCGTTTGATCGAGCATCTTTTTGAGAAAGGGTGTCGTTTCTTGCCAGGCATGGTAGGGGCCACCCTGCTCACCGTCCAGAAGAAGAATCGGAATTGGGGAAGCGGCGGATGCAACCGCAGCCAGTGCAAGAAGAAGGATCGAAAGTCGCATAGGAACCACTGACAGTCTATCGCGCGCTAAAGCGAAGTAGAAGCAGCGTTGCGTCGTCGTGCGGCTCGACACCATCGAGATAGCTGGTGAGCGCTTGCCGCAAACCGTCATGGAGCCCTTGCAGCGTCGAGTGCGCATTGGCCACAATGGCGGCCGCGATCCGCTCTCGGCCAAAGAACTCTTTTGGCCCGCGGCGGCCTTCTTCGACGCCATCGCTGAAAAGAACTACCGTATCGCCAGGTTGCAACTGAACCGTCACCACCGGATAGGTCGCGACGTCAAGCAAACCAACGGGGAAGCCGTCTTGATCGAGCACTTCGAGAACCGGGCCGCCTGCAGGACGCCTCAGCAGAAAAGGGCGCGAATGCCCCGCGTTGACATAACGCATCATTCCGCCAGCATCGATCGTGCAGACGAAGAACGTTGCGTACTTCTCGCCCTCCGTGCGCTCGACAAGAAAGCGGTTTAATCGCCCAAGCCACTCATCCATGCTCGCTCCTGAGCTGGAAGCTTCGAGCAGAACTCCCTGCAGCAACGAGGCCAAGAGTGCGGCACCCACACCCTTACCAGACACATCGGCGACAGCGGTTAACCAACTTCCGTCGGGCCGCTTCAGGACATCATAGAAATCCCCACCAACCTGGTGAGTGGGAATCGAACTGCCAGCTGCTTCGAGAAAACCTTCCGCAGTCAATTTGCGCGGCAGCAAGTTGGCCTGGATCGTTCGAGCAAGCGCAAGTTCTTGTTCCAAACGCTGGCGTTTACGGTCTTCTTCAAGCAGCCTGGCATTCTCGAGGATCGTCGAGGCTTCTAGCGCAAGCGTCTGCAGCAGTTCGCGATTGCCCTGCTGGTTCACGACCTCGGCGATCCTCGAATCCATGTAGATCAGACCGACTGTGTCGTCCATCGTGGCTGCGACGGTATCGCCAGATCCTGTACTGCCGCGAAGACGCAGCAGAGGGACACAAAGAACACTGCGCAGATCGAGACCACCCAGCGAATCGTTGAATCGCGCAGACCAATCTGCCAAAGGGTCGAACTGGAAGCTCAGTAAATCCTTGCGCTCCTTCAGAGCCCTTCGGATGAGATCCAGCGGAACCGGCAGTTGAGAAGCGTCTAGAGGGCGGCCGGCCGCATCGCGGCCAAGTTCCACCACAAGGCCAGCTTCATGCTCCAGTAATAAGAAGCCCCGCTCGCATCCCGCAACCGTGAGAGCAGCCTCAACTACCGCGGCGAGCACGTCATTTGTGGACATCGCATGCTCGAGGCTGCGAGCTACTTCTGTCAATGCCCGCAATTTGGATAACTCAGATTCGCCGGCATGGTTGCCGGGCAGGCGCCCGATGAGTTTGCGGATTTCGTCGTCGCTTTTTTCAACGACGATGATCCGGTAGCCGTCTTCAAGGCCGAAGTCGATCACATCCCCTGCTGACAGCTTGGTCGACTCCAGAATCTTCACGCTGTTGACGCGAACGCCGTGCAAGCTCTCAAGGTCATCGATCCAGAGTTCCGCTCCGCGCAGTTCAATCGAAGCGTGCTTGCGGGATACGCGGCTGTCACGAAGGATGAGCTGATTTTCACTGTGGCGGCCCATCGAGAACGGGAAATGATCCAGCGGAACCTGGATCGCGTTGCCCGATGGATTCACAACGGTCAGTTCGTAGGGCACTAGGCTTTGGCGGCTTCCAACTCCTCGGCGCGCAGGGCTTGGCAATGAGCGCAATAACCACCAATTTCAGTGCGCACCAGGCGAATCTCAAAGCCGAAAGTTTCCTCTACTTCTTTACGAATTCGCTGCAGCGGATCACCGAAGTATTCTTCCACTTTGCCGCAACGCAAGCAGATCACGTGGGCGTGCTCCCGCTTCATGCGGGTTTCATAGTAGTGCTGGTCGCCGTCTTTGTGGAGCAGGTCAAGCTCGTCGACAAGACCCGATTCCTTGAGCATCTTCAGTGTGCGGTAAACGGTGACTCGGTTCAGCTTGGGATCCGTCTCGCGGGCCTTTATATAGAGGGTTTCTGCATCGAGGTGCTGCCCACTCTTATCGATGAGATCGAGCAAAACCTGGCGTTGCCGGGTGAGGCGGACGCCGCGCTCCTTCAAAGATCGTGTCATTTCCATGGGTGCTTCCCTTATTCTCACATTATGGACTTGCTTGCGACATTGCGTGAAAGGATTTTCGCGTTCGCGGCATCTCGTTATGGGAGGCAGATCGCGGAAGATATCACGCAGGAGGTCTTGCTGGTGATTCATCAAAAGTACAGCCACGTCACATCGATCGCCGAATTGGTGCCGCTCGCGATGCAGATCACCCGGTTCAAAATGACCGCAGCCGCCCGCAAGTCGGCTCGGCGTGGCGAGAATCATATGCTGGACGTAGACGAAACACCACTCGAGGATCACCAGGTGGATTTGGTGCACGCATTGGAGCAAAAGGAATTGGTGGATCAGCTGCAAATGGCCTTACCCCAACTCGGCGAACGTTGCCGCGATCTGTTTCGCCTGAAGCTGGAAGGGCTATCTTTCTCGGAAATTCAACAGGTTCTGGGAGCGTACAGCATCAACACGGTATACACCTGGGAAGCGCGATGCCGCGAGGAGTTACGCAAGTTGATGACCAGGCAAAGGAGGCCAAAGTGAACGACGCAGAAATGCAGGCGCTACTCAGTGCCTACGCCGCTGGGACGCTATCGAATGAACAACGAGATCGATTGTTTGAGAAAGCACTGAACAATCAGGCACTGTTTGATGCGCTGGCCGATGAAGAAGCGATGAAAGCCGCGCTGGCGAATCCGCAAGTGAAGCAACAATTGCTGCAGCAACTTCGGGGGTTTGGTCAACAGCGGCCCACCACACCTGCGCCAAATCGATGGCTATGGGTGGGGCTGGCGGGAGCGCTTGTGGTTGGAGTGTTATCTGTGGCGTTTTGGCCCAAGCCGAAAGAAGTGCCGCAAATCGTTGCGATGGCGAAACCTGAGTCGCCGCAGTCGCCCAGAGTCAAGCTTGAGGAGCCCCCGCCAGCGGCCAAGCCCTTGGCCAAGGCGGCAGAGCGTGCGGCGACCAATTCCGCCATTCCTGCCATTGCAGAATCGAGATCGATGTCCGATCGCAAGCAGATCGAAGAAAAATTGGCAAGCAATGAGACACCGCCTCCACCGGCCGTCAAGCGGGAGGAAACGGTACCCGCGGCCAAGGCGGTGGAAAAGGTAGCCGAGGTGGTTGTGGCAGACTCGGCCGTTCCAACCAGCGCCAATTCAAGCCCCGTGGCCAGCTTCGTACCAGCTGCGGCAACTCCGACCAATCGCGTTCGACTGGAAGCGAAGACGGCTGGCAATCGGGTCGAGGTCTTCAACGGCAGCCTCGTAGTCGGTGCAAACGCCAAAGGCTATCTTTATGCATTCGTGGTGGACGCCAATCAGACAAGGCCTGTAAGGCTCACCAACCCGGTTCGCGCCGGTACGATTCCGATCGGAGAGCATTCGAACCCAGCCGAAGTCTGGTTCGTCCTGACCAAAGAAGAAGACGACGTGCTGCAACGGGCAACGACAGGCGTGCTGCCTCTACCTAGCCGCAATTGGAAAAAAGTGAAACTCAACTAGTTGAGGTGTTGCTTGAACCAATCCACATAGCGGCGCATCACATCGCGCTGGTGCACGGGATCCGTTGGGCTATGGCCATAGACTGGATAACCAATGAAGCTGGTCTCGATGCCGCGATCCGCCAGAGCATGATAGAAGCGATAGCTCTGCATGATCGGGACTCGAAAGTCGCCCGTGGTGGCGAGTATCAGGGTTGGCGCCACGACAGAAGTGGCATAGTGCATTGGAGATTGAACCCGCATGGCTTCCATGCGCTTCGGGTCTGTGTAAGGTGAGCCACCAAAGGCATCGCCCCGGCGAACATTGGCATCTCCGAGGTTGTATTGATCCATCCAGTCGGTGACGGACGCACCCGCAACAGCAGCCTTCCAAACCTTGGGATAGCGCCCCAGCAGCCAGGTGGTCATGTACCCGCCATAGCTCCATCCGCAAGTGGCGATGCGTGATTCGTCCACCCAGCCGCGCTTCTTGAGCATGTCGACGCCGGCCATCACGTCTTTGCCTGGGCCCTCACCGGCATCATTCCAGATTGCGGCTTGATAGGCATTACCAAGGTTGTCGCTACCGCGGTAATTGGGTTCGAAGACGACATAGCCTTGAGCGGCAAACAGCTGCGCGTAGTTCGAGAAGGCAACCTTGGATGCCGAGCGTGGTCCGCCATGAATGTAGAGCACCAGCGGGTACTTTATGCCTGCCGTGAAGCCTGGAGGATAAGTGACCACGCCATCGTTGGTGAATCCGTCTGGGCCGGCCCAAGTGACGGTCTCGTTCTTGCCGAGCTCGAGCGCGGCGATTTCGCGATTGAACTCCGTCATTCGAGTGGTCTTTCCTGATGCGGAATCAAGATAGTAAACTTCCGTAGGCCACAGTGGTTCGCTGCCTGTAAACGCAATCGAGCCTTTCGCATTGACGCTCGCGTCGAGCCAAAAGCCAGTCGTCGCGACCACCTTTCCAGAGTCAAGGCGCACGGCCTTACCTTCCAGAGGTTGCCGCCACAGGCTCACTCCGGTGCCGTCGTTCGCACTGACCAGCATCGAACTCGAATCCGGCATCCAGATTGCCCTCATCACGTTGCGATCAATTTCGCGAGTGATGCTCTTCCCTTCTCCGCCTTCAAAAGAAGTGATGTGGATTTCATTCACATTCTTGCCTTCGCCACCTCGCGGATACCAGTAGGAGACCTTCTTGCCATCGGGAGAAATGAGAGGCTGCGTCTCTCTTTGCAAGCGTCCCGTCAGTGGGCGCATTGTGCCCGTGGCAACGTCGACCACATGAATACTCGTGAGGTTGAAGTCGCCAGAGTAAGGCGTTCCAACTTTGACGATCGTGACATGCTTGCCGTCGGGCGTCCAACTGATCGGCGCCGCTGGGGGAGAGGGCGGAAAGCTGATTGGCAGCGTCCATGAGCCACTTGTAAGGCGGCGCGCCTTTCCTCCCGCCCGAGGTGTCATCCAGAGATGAGAAGAGACGGGTTGCGTTGTAACCAGGAAATCGTTATTGGCGATCTCAAAGCTGCGGTTGTGACGCTCCACTCCGGTGCGCTTCGCCGCGTCATCCGAGGTCACAAAGGCGATCTGCGTTCCATCGGGAGAGAACGAGTATTGCTGCAGGCCATTCGGGGCATGGGTCACCTGCTGCGCCTCGCCACCGGCAAGCGGCAGCACAAACAACTGAGGCTTAGCATCGACGGTTGCGAGAAATCCAAGGCCATCACCGCTCGGAGTCCAGCGTGGCTGCGCCAAGCCGCGGCGGCCCTGGGTGAGAACCCGCTGCGCCTTGGTAGCGACATCGATGAGCACAATCTCCGAATCGCTGCGATTCTCCTCAAGGTTGGCGCGAGAGACGATCACCGCGATCGATTTGCCGTCCGGGGAAAGCTGGGGATCCGACACGCGCACGATTTTCGACGGCGTATCAATATCGAACTTTGCGGCGGAGGCAACTAGAGCCGCCGAGAGGAGCCAGAGGCGAAAATTCATGAGTTGGAGTCTAACGATAAACTGAGGTCTCGTGCAACTGTCCCGTCGTGAACTTGCGGTGCTACTGGCACCCGTGCCAGGTATGGCAAGACCTGTTTCTCTCAACGAAGATTCGAATCATTTTTGGGTCAACCGTCGCAAGCTGCGGCTGACGCGAGAATTGATCCGGCAATGGGTGGACCAGTATGCAAACACGCTGGTCGGCGAATTGATTCTCAACGTGAATGCGATGCGCTCAAGCTTTCCATCCAAGCATCGCGAGACCTGGTTCAGTGGCTTCGACCCCAACGGGGGAGCTGGGCAAGCTTTCCTGCGGCCCCTGCCGGAACAGGCCCGGCAGACGTGGTTTGAGTGGATCCGTTGTGCCTGGCAGGCCAACGAAGACAAGCTTGATTTATACGAGATCTGGATCCCTGAGATCCGGAGGCAAAAGATGTCGCCCTGGGTCAGTGTGCGCATGAACGACCTGCATAATGTGGATCAGGAAGACCATCCCCTGCATTCTTCTTTTTGGCAGCAGAACAAACATCTGCGGCGAGTGACCTATCGAGAAGAACAGCGCGACAAGGCACTCGACTACAGCAAACCTGAGGTAAGAAATCACAACTTCCGTTACATCGAGGAGGTATGCGAACGCTATGACTTCGACATGCTCGAACTGGATTGGATGCGCTTTGGATTCCACCTGCCACCGGGCAAGGAAAACCCGCAGATCCTAACGGACTTCACGCTTGAGGTAAGAAAGCTTTTGAATCTCTGGCAGAAGAAGCGTGAGCATCGAATCGGCCTCGCGGTGCGTGTTCCTTCCACTCCCACCACTTCTCTGCAACTGGGCATGGACGCGGTCGGCTGGGCCCGGCAGGGATTGGTGAATTATGTGACGCCCACCAACTTCTGGCGGACCGTCGACAACAACATGCCGATCGATGAGTGGCGCAAATTGCTGCCGAAGGGCGTGACACTGGCCGCAGGACTGGAACTGGGGTGCAATGCATTTCCTGGCTCGGTGGGAACAGGCGGGAAGGCGTGGCAGTCGAATTCGCTCGAAACCGCTCGCGGCTCAGCGCTGAGCTACCTGCGTATGGGAGCCGACAAAATCTACCTGTTTAACTACATGGATTCTGATACTTCGCTCGACGACGTATCGCAATATCCGCCATTGCTGAAGCAACTCACTTCGCCCACCGCAGCGCGGCGTCACGTCGTCACATACAAAGACACCTGGGCACCGGGGGAACAAACCAACCACAGCTTGCCGGTTACCCTTGACACTGGACGTTATGCGGCCTTTCGCCTTCAAACCGGACCAAAGGCAAACAACTGCAGAGTGCGCCTGGGATTGAGCCAATCGAATGTGGCCGTTCGTCTGAACGGGCAATTGCTGCCGACGGGCAAGCTGGTCGAACCGCCAAAGCCGGGCCCCAACCTCAGCGTCTACGAGTATGTTGCAGGTGCTACTGGTGACGGGGCCAACGTTGTTGAATTGACAGCACAGGAACCTACGCGCATCGAATGGGTGGAAATCGCGATTCCCTAGCCTGCGATAGACTACCTTAAATTATGCGGTTCACCATTTGCCTGCTGATTGCCTTCAGTGCGTTTGCCAAGAGCGAAATTCTTTGGGACAAATATGGGATCCCGCACATCTTCGCTTCTTCGGTCGAAGAAATGTTCTACGCGCATGGCTATGCGCAAATGAATAATCAGGCCGATTTGTTGCTCAGCCTTTACGGTGAGTCGCGAGGAAAAGGTGCGCAGTATTGGGGAGAATCGAAACTACCCCTCGACCGCTGGATCCATGCCAACGGCGTTCCAGCCAGAGCGAAGCAGTGGTACGACGCTCAGACACCCGAATTCAGAAGGTATCTCGATGCGTTCGCGCGTGGCATCAACGACCATGCGAAGAAGCATCCTTTGCACGTATCGAAGCAATATCGTCAGGTACTGCCGATTACCGGCGTTGATGTGGTGCAACACACGCTGCGGGCCGTGCACTACATGTATATGGGTTCGATGACCCGGATGCGCGGTGAAATTGCGCCGCTGGTGAATGCGAGAACGAAGGCCGAGTTGCAACGGCTGATTCCAGACCCGCCCGCTGATGCAGGATCGAACACCTGGACGGTGGGGCCTTCCAGATCAGCCTCCGGCAAGGCGATGCTGATCATCAATCCGCATCTTGCCTGGGAAGGCTTCTATTCCTACATGGAGGTGCATTTGAATGCGCCAGGCTATAACCTTTATGGCGCACCGCAAATCGGCTTCCCCGTGCCCGTCATTGGATTCAACGAGCATACCGGCTGGGGGCGAACCGTCAATACGATCGACACGGTGGACTTTTACAAGCTGACCGTCAAAGGCAATCAGTACCTGTTCGATGGCACGTGGAAGGATTTCACCAGCACGACAAGTACGATCCGCGTCCTGCAACCAGACGGGACATTCAAGACGGAATCCCAAACCACTCGTCACTCGATTCACGGTCCCGTCGTGTTTGATCAGAATGGCGTGACTGTAGCCATGAAAGTTGCGGGGATCGACCGTCCCAAGATGCTCGAACAGTGGTTCCGCATGGGCGGGGCGAAGAACCTGAGCGAATTCAAAGATGCGATGCGCATGATTTCCGTGCCGATGTGGAATGCGAATTATGCCGATGACCAGGGACACATTTATCTGGTCTGCAATGGCACGATTCCCCGGCGCAAGAAGGGCGATTGGGAGACGTATTCCAAGGTGCTCCCGGGAGACAGTTCCGACTATCTGTGGACCGATTATCTGAAGTTGGAAGAATTGCCTCAGTCTGAGGATCCGAAGTCGGGATTTAATCAGAATGCGAACGAACAGCCGTGGCACACCACTTTGCCACAGTTGAATGCCGCGAGCTTTCCGCCAACAGTGGCTCCGCCCAACAGCAGGCCAACTACTTTCCGCACGAAGCGTTCGCTCCGGATGATCACTGAAGACAAGTCGATCACTTATGACGAGTTGATCGGCTACAAGCACGACACCCGGGTGGAATTGGCGGATGCCGTACTGCCCGATTTGCTAAAGGGCAGTACTGGCGACACCATCACGAGACGGGCGCTGGAGGTTCTCGCGAAGTGGGATCGCCATTTGGACACTACCTCACGAGGCGCAGTGCTGTTTCAGGCCTGGAGCGACAAGTACTTTGGCACGGGTGACTTCATCAATCAACGGCTGAAGGTGCCGTACAACCCTGCGGATGTCCTGGGTTCCAGCTATGGCATTGGCGATATGGAAACCGCGCTCGAGGCCCTCAAGCTGGCTGCCGAGGAAACGATGCGAAATTACAACGCGCTCGACGTGCCGTATGGCGATGTCTACAGATTCGAACGCGGATCAAAGGACTTGCCGGGCAATGGCGGCGCCGGAAGGCTGGGGCTGTTTCGCACGATGACCTTCGGCAAGAAAGTGGGAAACAAGTTCTATCCAGTCCATGGGGAATCCTTCGTTTGCGCAATCGAATTTGGTTCACCGCAAAAAGCGAATTGCGCTCTAGGCTATGGCAATGCCAGCCAGCCGGGGAGCAAGCACATCGACGATCAATTGCACCTGCTGAGTGAGAAGAAGTTGCACCCTGTGTGGCGGTCGAAAAAAGAGATTCAGGCGAATCTGGAGCGGAGCGAAAAGCTCAACTAGCTGCCTCTTCTTCGACGATCGAAGTTCCGCAGCTTTGGCCATCTGTGAACCACTGCCAGGTTTCATGGAGGCGCAGCCTGCCATCGGGCATGTATTCCGGACGCGAATGACAACGACCGCTAAGGAGTGATCCATCGTCGGACATGTGTTGGTAAAAGAATTCAAGCTCGCCGTTGGGCAGCACTTTGCCGACCATCTGGCCTTCGCGGATGCCACCGCCAGAATAGCTGGCCGTTAGGAGATCTTCCGCCTGGGAGTATTGAAATCTTGTGGCGGCGTTGACTTCACCGTTGGGAAAATTCACGACAGGCCGAAAGACTTTGCCTTCGTAGTTGATCACCTGGCCAGCGCCTCGGCGATAGCCTTTTCGATAACCGGAGTCATCTCGGCGTAGCCGACGGCGTTCGGGATCAAGCCATCTGTGGTGAGTTCTTTCCGCATGTTGCGGCCCTGTCCGAGGACGGCATAGAGATCTGCATACACAGAGCCGCTCTGCCGGGCGTAACCTTTGAGCCAACCGTTGAAACCGAGGATCTTGCCGGGAGGCCGACGTTCGCTTAGGATCTTGACGCAATCACAGATGGGCGTCACTGAAGCCAGGACAACGCGGATGCCATGGAGTTTGGCCAGCTCCACCATGGTGACGATGTTTTCGCTAATGGTGCCTTCTGTGGCCGGGCCTGCATAGCCAGCGAAGTCGTTCGTGCCGCCCATAATGACAACCACTTTTGGCTTGAGCGCGACGACATCCTGGCGGAAGCGGACCAGCATTTGGGGTGTCGCCTGATTCGAGATGCCGCGATTCAGGTACTCCTTCTTGTCTGGGAAGAAGTCTGGCCATTGCTCGAAGACGTCGTCTCCAAAGAAGACCACCCGATTCTCGCCGGGCTTGGGAGCGCGAAGTTCGGCATTCTCGCTGCCGTACTTCGTCAGTTTTCCCCAGTCGCTGAGCAGCCGGATGTAAGCGGTGTTTTCCTTTTCGAGTTCCTCGATGAGTTTCGCTGGGTCCGATTGCAGACCCAGCAGCAACAACCACGGGAGCACTACTGTTTCAACCCGAAGCAGTACAACTCGCCATCGAACGTATTGATGTAAATGCGTCCGTTGGCGACGGCGATGCCCGACCAGTGATTCCACTTGGAGATCTGTTTGCCAGAGTTCCAGAGTTCCTTGCCGGTCTGGGCATCGAGCGCGTAAAGCACAGCGTGAGTGGACTTTTCTGCGCGCCGTTCGAGGCGGAAGTCGAGGCCCACATCGGGGAAGGCCTGGGCGGTATTCTCACCGCTGCCATAGGCGAAGATCACGCCATTGGCAAACACGGGTGGCTCGGCCTGATCCATGTCGCGCGAGATCCAGGCAGGCTGCAGCGTCGGCTTGCCGTTCTTGCCGTCGACGACCTTGAATGCCGCGATGGCGCCCTTCTTCACGAGACCGTTCTCGATCGGAGCCTTGTACTTGGAATGCTTCGGGCCCCAGAACGGAGTCAGCACCCAGCGTTGGCCTTGAGTGTCTTCATAGGAGGTGAGAGAGCCCCAGATACCGGCTTCGGCGAAGTCCACAATTTCATTGCAGATCAGGGGTGTGCGTTCAAGCGGTGTGCGATGGTCGTCGCCGCCGATTGATTCCGTATCCATGAAGTAGAGGCGGCATTCCTTGCTGGCATCCACCATGTACTCGCGCCCCTTGTAGCTGAAGATCGTTGGCGTCACTTGCATGTCGAGATCACGCTTGACGAGCCACTCGGCGTTTGATGGGCCGTAGTAGTCGACCAAGTCGAGAGATTTGGTTTGCTTGTTCTGACGAACGCCGATCATACCGTTGCCATAGACGCCGTTTTCCGGATCCCAGCGGCCGTCGCCAGTACCCGTGTACATCGTGTCATGGACAGCACTGATGGCCGGGCCAGAGCGACCCCACATACCACCACCGGCTGGCCCCCAGCTGCCAACCTTGTGCGTTGCGAGATCGTAGGTGTAAGCAACGTTGGGATTACCACCGCAGCCTTGCGCAGAGTGGGTGTAGATCACGTTCTTCCAAAGGTTCATCGCGTAGGGCTTGCCGTTGGGCGGCATGAACTTGGTGGGAGGCATGATGTGCTTGCCATCTGCGGCGTTGATTTGATGAAGGCGACCGTCCCAGGAAGCCGCATAAATGGTGAACTTGCCAGCGCCCGCCGGGCCGATCGTGACGTTAGCCGTCATGCCACCGGGGCAAAGAACTGTGGGGCCACGAAAGTTTTCGGGATCTTTGTAGGTGCTTTCAAACTTGGTGTGCCAGAACAACTTGCCAGTTGCGACGTCAATGGCGTAGACGTTGTCGGAGACACCGGCCTGGATTGCGAGCAGTTTTTTGCCAGATGGAGTGTCCACGCTGCCGATCACGAGGGGTGGCAGCAAGTTGTGCATGGCGCGGGTTTCGTTCTCCAGCTTGATCTTCCAAAGCAGCTGAATATCCTTGACAGTCGAGACACTCAGAAGCTTCTCGTTTTTCTGCCAATTGTTGCGTTGTGGATCGCCGCCGTCGGTAAGCCAGTCAGCTGGCTGCGCTGCCAGCACCGTACCCATCAGGAAAATGAAAATGCTCTTCATAAAGATCTCTACGAAACTACCAATATACAACAAACTCCCCCTATCAAAGGGCTTTCGGGATATGATCTTGTATCGATGATTTCATTTTCAGGAGCCCCGTCGATGACCCGTGTTCTGAAGACGACCGCTTGCACGCTGCTTTCACTGACCCTTTTGCAGGCGCAGCGTGGCGGCAATGATTGGATGACCGTTGGCAACGATGTCCAGCGTTCGCATTGGCTTCGTTTCGACGGTAAGATTTCCGAGCAGACCATGCGCAAGCCCGGCTTCGAATTGCAATGGAAGATGAAGCCGAAAAACACGCCGCGGCAGCAGAATGCCTTGACCTCTCCCGCGCTGCTTGACTTCTACATCAGCTACCGCGGGTTCAGGACGCTGGGCTTCTTTGGCGGCTCTGGCGATACGACGATTGGCATCGACACCGATCTGGCGCGCCTCGAATGGCAAAATGGCGCGGGCACGTCGATGGCAAAGCCTGGCACTCCCGCCTGCCCTGGCGGAATGACTTCCACCATTACCCGGCCTACACAAGTGCCCTATCCACTAAATGTGGGACGCGGGCAAGGCAGAGCCAATCCTGCGAGGTCTGGAGTTGGCGAACCGTATGAAGGCGCAGTGACGCTGCAGCAACGGATGGCCCCGCGCCCTGCTCCACCGCCCGCTCCGGCGCCCGCTGGGGCGGCTCCTGCCCGTCGTGTGGCAACGCCGCCGAATCCATTTGGCCGGACTCCCTTGTTTGTCAATGCAATCACCAGCGATGGCATGTTGCATGCCATGTATGTGTCCAATGGCGAAGAGCCGAAGCTGCCATTGCAATTCCTGCCAGCTGGCGCTCATGCCCTCGGCTTAACCACGTTTGACGGCAATTCCTACGTCGCGACGATTAATGGCTGCAATGGAGTTGCGAACGGAATCTGGGGCATCAACCTCGAATCCAAAAAGGTTTCGCACTGGAAGGCAACCGGCAAGAACATAGAAGGATCCCCGGGCTTTGCCGTGGGACCTGAAGGGGAGCTGTACGCAACCAGCGGCAATCAACTGGTAGCACTTAAGGAAGGGACGCTCGAGCAGCGCGCCGCCTACGAAGCAGGGGCGAGCAGCTTTACCTCGTCGCCAGTTGTGTTCGACTTCAAGGGTAAGAACTATATTGCTGCCTCCACAGCAGACGGGAGCGTTCACGTCGTAAACGCCGAGACCATGGCGTTGGTCACGAAATCGAACGCGATTGCCGGAAACAAAGCGACGGCGCTGGCAAGTTGGGAAGACGAAGGCAAGACACGTTGGGTGCTTGTGCCAACAGCGACCAATGTCACTGCCTTGAAATTGACCGACAAAGGCTTCGAGGCGGGCTGGACTTCGCGGGAGATTCCCAGTGCGATCACGCCGACGATTGTGAACGGTGTAGTTTTTGCTGCGGCACCTGGCAACGCAAAAGGCGGCAAAGCCGTCCTTTATGCCATGGAAGGAACGACCGGTAAGGAGCTCTACAACAGCGGCACCACCTTGCAAAGCTACGTCAGCTCAGGCGGCTTGGCTGCCGGAGGGGGTCGGGTCTATATCAGCACAGCCGATGGCACACAGTACGCCTTTGGCTTCTACATGGAGCACTAGATAAAATGATGAATATGCGTTATCTGATTCTTCTTGCACCGCTGGCACTCTCGGCCCAACTGGTTGAAGGGCCCGGCATGACGGAGACCGACAAGAACTGCAAAGCTTGCCACGAAATTGAACGTTCCATTTCGCTGCGGCAGGACATCAATGGTTGGAATAATACGATTGCCAAGATGGTTGGCTTCGGGATGAAGTCCAAAGAATCAGATCTGGCGATCGTGGCCGAGTATCTGGCAAAGCACTACCCGGCTGATGCGATGCCCCCGATCAACGTCAATACGGCATCCGCCATTGAACTGGAAAGCCGCTTCAGCCTAAAACGTTCGCAGTCGTCGGCGTTCCTTGCGCATCGCGAGAAGGTTGGCAAGCTGAAGACCTTTGCCGACCTTAAGAAGTCCCCGGGAATGGACCCCGAAAGGATCGAAGCCAAGAAGGCCCAGATCGTTTTTTAACTTTTTATTCAGCCGATTCACAATTCCCTCCAAAGACGATAGACTAAGTGCACTTGCATAACTTTATGTAATTTTCACAAACGTTTTTGGGAGGAATTCCATGTTGCGCCTCGCAATTTTGCTTCTTTCAGCAACTTGTTTTGTCTGGTCTCAGAACTCGTCTTCTGTCACAGGCACAATTACCGATAAATCAGCCGCTGCGGTGAGTGCGGCAAAGGTCACGGTACAAAACCTTGAAACGCAAGTATCAAGGGATGTGATCACCGATGAAAATGGCCTGTTCACGGTCCCCCTGTTGCCGCCGGGGCCGTACAAGGTGAGCGCGAGCAAGTCGGGATTCCGGCCTGTATTCCAAGACATCAGCCTCGAAGTCAATCAGACGGCTCGCTTTGATTTTCAGTTGGAAGTGGGCAACGTAACCGAGTCGGTTGAGGTGCGTGCCTCGAACCCGCTCATTGAAAGTGACACGTCTTCAATCGGTCAGGTCGTCGAACAGCGGCAAGTCGCAGAATTGCCTTTGAACGGGCGCAACTTCGTTCAGCTTGCCACGCTTGGCCCGGGTGTCACGGGCGTCGGGTTTGGCAGCCGCGGCACGATCATGTCAGGCAATCGTCCTGACGACTTGCGGCCGGGTAGCGAAATCTTTGCCAACGGCAACCGCGAAGGCTCGAACAACTTCTTGTGGGACGGTATCGACAACAATGAACGACTGACGCTGTCGATCGTTCTGCGGCCGTCGGTTGAGGCGGTGCGAGAATTCAAAATTCAAACGAATCTGTTTAGCGCTGACCAGGGACGCAACTCGGGCGCAACCGTGAACGTGATCACCAAGTCAGGCTCGAATCAGTTTCACGGCAGCGCGTACAACTTCTTACGCAATGACGCGACGGACGCAAGGAACTTCTTCTCTCCTGTGAAGCCGAAGCTGCGTCAGAACCAGTTTGGAGCCTCGCTCGGTGGGCCGGTGATCAAGAACAAACTGTTCTTCTTCGCCAACTATGAAGGCTACCGCCGGAGCCAGGAGCGCACCTTCGTGAACACAGTGCCAACGGCACTGATGCGGCAGGGGAATTTCTCTGAATTGCGCGACATCTTTGACCCGGCCACCTTGCGCGCCGATTCGACAGCGGCGACCGGATTTACCCGGCAGCCCTTCGCGAACCGCACGATTCCGGCCAACCGATTCGACCCAATCATGGCTCGCCTGATCAACGCATACCCGATCGCGCAGCGCCCTGGTGTGGTGAATAATCACGTCACCAACCCTGGTGAAAAGCAGCAGTGGGATCAAGGCGACATGCGTGGCGACTGGAACTGGAACGAAAAGAATACGGTTTTCGGGCGCTACTCGCAGCAGAATACAACCACAACCCGGCCTTCGACGTTTGCACCGGTCACTCTGGCTGGCATCAGCGAACCAGTGAGCCTTGGCAACGAAGATACCTTTGCAGGCGCCTCGGCGCTGAAGGCTTATCACTCGGTTCTCAACTGGGTGCGCACCATCAACCCGACCTTCATCATGGAAGCACGCATGGGCTTCAATCGGTTCGCTTTGAACTTCCGTCAGGAAGGGGCGACTCCGGGTGCTCAGCTTGGCGAAAAGCTGGGTGTGCGCGGATCGAATCAGGGACCGAATTCGGACGGTATTCCGATCTTCTCTCCCGCCGGTTACACCGGGATCGGGCAGACGCGATCGCTGCCGATTATCCGCATCGAGAACACCTATCACCCGGGTGTGAATTTCACGAATCTTCGCGGTCGGCACACCTTGAAGTTTGGCGCCGACTTCCGCCGCCGGCAGGTGACGCAGTACCAAACCAACCGCGGCAATGGCCGCTTCAACTTCTCGCGAACCTTTACGGATAACCCGAACAACGTGGCCACAACTGGCGACGCCATCGCAGGGTTGCTTCTTGGAACAGCGAGCACCATCGAGCAGGACTTCACGTTGTTTGCTCCTGGCATTCGCATCTGGGAATCGAACTACTTCTTCCAGGACGACTGGCGCGTCAATGATCGGCTGACACTGAACTACGGCGTACGTTATGAGTACGACACGCCTTCGGTGGAAGTGACGAATCGTTGGACGAATTACGACGTGGTCCAGGCTCAGCTTCTGATCTCGGGCTTCAACACGGATGCTCGCACCGGCGTGAATGGCGACAAGAATAACTGGGCGCCTCGCGTTGGCTTTGCTTACAAGCTGCGGCCTGGCACGATTCTTCGCGGCGGCGCTGGGATCTTCTACAACCCCGCTGGTAGCGAATCGGTGATGTTGCGTCGGCACCGGCAGTTGCCCTTCGGCCCGATCAACACGATCGACATCAATCAGTTCGTGGCGAATCCGCGGCGCGTCAGCGATGGCCTGCCTCCCATCCCGAGCCTCAACTTTGCGGCGGCAGTAGCCAACCCGGTTGGCAACTTCCTCGGTGTGGATACGAACTTCCGTTCGGGCATCGCTCAGCAGTACAACCTGCAATTGCAGCAGCAATTGCCGAAAGAACTGGTGTTCAAGGTTGGCTATGTCGGCAACATGGGCCGCAGACTGGACAACGTCTTCAACTTCAATCAGCCGGTTCCTGGCGCCGGAGCTCCGGCGCCGCGGCGTCCGCTGTTTTCGCGAGCACCTGGCATTGTGAACATCGACTACAACGTGTCGGACGGGCTGAGCTCCTACCACTCGTTGCAGTCGACGATCGAACGCCGCTTCTCGAACGGCCTCGGGTTCCTCACCGCCTACACCTGGGCGCATTCGATCGATAACGTGGCCAATCAATTTGGCGGTGCCGACAACGGACCGCTCCCGCAGGATCGCCGCTTCCGCAACGCGGACAGAGGCACCTCGGGCCACGACATCACGCATCGTTTGGTCTACTCGATGAACTATGAACTGCCTTTCGGCAAAGGCCGCAAGTTTTCCACCGGCAATAAGCTGATGGACAACCTGATCGGCAACTGGGATACGAACATGATCGTCGCGGCGCAGAGTGGGTTGCCTTTCACTCCAGTGCTGGCCGCTTCGGTATCAAACGCCGGTGGCAGCCGCCCGGATCGCTTTAAGTCAGGCGAGCTTGAGAACCCAACGATTGCTCGCTGGTTCGACACTTCGCTTGGCACGGCAGCCAGCGGAGCGGCCTTCGGCACTCCCGCAGTGTTCACCTTCGGCAACAGCGCCCGCAATATCCTGCGTGGCCCAGGCCGCACCAACGTGGATTTCTCGATGTTCAAGAACTTCCTGTTCACCGAAAGCCTCAAGCTGCAGTTCCGCGCGGAGTTCTTCAACCTGTTGAACCATGCGCAGTTTGACTTGCCGAATCCTGCTGTGGGCAACCCGAACGCTGGCATCATCAACAGCATTGTGGGCACGCCGCGGCAAGTGCAGTTCGCGTTGCGGCTGTCGTTCTAACGGCTGAATCAGTAATGTGAAAGGGGGCGATCTCACGAGATCGCCCCTTTCACTTTTCAGAAAACCGATAGTGGCAGTACAGCTGTCTTGGTCACTCCGCGCCCCGTACAAGAAATAGTGAGGGGACTTTGCCCGATCGAGGCAAGTGGACCAACGGTAACGAGGATCTTGATTGGCCAGTCTCGCGGACGAGAGGGCATGCGGTCAAAAACAGCTGCGATGCCGGTCCTATCAGGAGAGAGTGTGCAGGACAAATTGTTTTCGAAGCCTGCAATTGCTTCCACCTCAAAGAAAAACTCTTCCGTCCGCGAAAGGGCGCGTGATATTGCCAAACGAGTGGGATCCGTAAACTGTGCCGAGAGTTCGAAGGCGGGAGTGGGGTTTTCAAAGTCTGCACTGCGGTATGGCTCCGAGCGCACAATTGACTCAAGTTGTGTATGTCAAGTTCTGCAATTACGAATTTGGCCAATGCTGCCTTTCTGGGCTTTTAGGGGAGGAGTGCAGAGGAGGGGATGTGCCCCTCCTTTGCATCCAGTAATGTAGAGTCCCACCGCCGTCAGGCGGCTTGTTCGAGTTTTCTCAACTGCTCCTTTCTGTGGTCTGAGAGTTGCGTCATATTGAGATACCGGATTGCCTCGACCCAGT
>Ga0194133_10001114_pt1 | contig 50086 bp, 53 predicted proteins | sample TA2KigOf40mmetaG_FD_155448 | JGI IMG/M metagenome (GOLD analysis project Ga0194133, IMG submission 155448) | Freshwater microbial communities from Lake Tanganyika, Tanzania - TA2015055 Kigoma Offshore 40m | ecosystem: Environmental > Aquatic > Freshwater > Lake | place: Tanzania: Lake...
GAGTAAAATCAATAAAGATGGATTAACAATTTGAGACGAATTGAGATGTTTTTTGCAAAAAGATGTAGAGAAAGATTTATTATTGCATCGACAATAATATTTACTTCCATATTCATACAGTTCTCCTTTAGCTAATCTTTGCAATCTTTTTCTTTTATCTTTCAATTCAAAAAAATATTTACAACAGTCATTTTTTTCAATACTATCATTTTCTATATTGTCTCTAGACCCGCGAGTCTCTCTAATCTCTTGATCTATCTCTGCTAGTAATTCTTTCTTATTAATCTTCTTTTTTGTAACTTTTGACATATTATCATTTTTATAATTAGTTCATTTAAAAATCAATTTTTTATTCATCTTCATCATTATTAGTAATAGTCGCCTCTGTTTCTTTTAACTCCCATTCGCCATTACTATTTAATATAGCATACTTACCTGTTGATATGTATTCTGGAAATGACAATTCTTGACCAACTTGATTTATTAATATTTCTTTACATAATTCTAACAAAATATCTCGATTAATATATATAAGATCACCATGACCTTGTTCAGTTATTATCAGAACACTTTCGTATCCATCAGGAACAACATCATCATTTTGAACTAAAATAATATCAAATATTTCCTTTGTTGATACATCAGTTTTATTCAATTTCTTGATTTTTATCTTCTCACTATGCTTAGATATTCCTAAGTTATTTTCAATAATTGAAATTCTTTCAAGACCTTCTTCAAGTTTTCTTCTAATATCTGCTATTTCACTAGCTAAAGTACCATTGTTTAAATTTCCAGCTCTAATTCTTTTAATTTCATCTTCTAATAAAATATTTTTAAAATCGATTTGTTTTTCTACAAAACTCATTATATTTTGAATTGCTTCATCGATTATTTTAATCAATTTTTTTATAATTGAAAAAATTGATTTTTATCTTTATTGTATATCATTAATGTAATAATGCGTGATTACCAGCAATACAATAATATATTGTATTCACATCTGAGTGGGAGTTTTCAATATGGAACATTTAACAATTCCATTATAGAAACAGGTAATCAAAAAAATAATTTTATCAACGAGGAAAGATACAATAAATTATTAGTTGATTTTGAAAAATATGCAGCTAAGAGAAATTAAGCATACGGCTAGGATTTTTAAACATTTATTATTCGAAAGGATTTTTCTACTCCAGGAATAGTGGAAACAGGAGTCCATTTGTTATCGAAAAATACAAGATCACCTGATTTTTGATAAAATCTATTGTTAAATTTATAAACTCTAACTAATTTTTTACCATTTGGTAAAACACGATTACTAAAAACAGCATCACCAACATTTTGTTTGCACCAAGGCCAGTTCGGCTGACCATTTGTAGATGCATCCGCCTTTGTTCCAAAACCGGATAAGTTATCATATGTGTTATTATTTTGACCACCATCTGAGCTTGGAAAAGCACCCCATCCATTTGTAGTATTCCAATTCATCCACCAAGTTTCATTCCAATAATCATATTGTAATGGATCCATCAAAGCTGGATTTTTATATGCACAATCCTTACAACAATTTAATCTTTCACACGAACAAGAACATTTAGCATCTGTCATATTTTTAATATATATTTTAAAAAATAAAATATTATAAAAAAATATGAGCAAAAAATTAAAAAATAGGAACTTATTGAAAGATTATTCTCCTCATTTTGTATATTTACCGAAAGATAAGTTTGAAAAAGAAGCAATTCAAACAAACCTAAACAACAAAAATAAAATATTATTCTCACCTCGTTCAGGTTCAGAACCAAAATACGAACCAAAAAAGTGGAACGAAAATCCTAAAATAAAAGATAATCATAATTGTTATTCCTATGCTGTTAATCAAATCAATATAAAGAGAACAGGAAAACCCCAACCAGGATATTTCGCAGGATATGATCACATTGGAGATGATGAATATAACTGTAAAGCTTTTCACTCTCGTTTAAATGCTGACTTGCCTTCAATGTACCTAACATCATTTGAACAACCTTGCAAAAAAGGATTTCATAAGGCATTTATGGCAATCGATGATAAAAAAGAAGACCAAGATTATCATTTTTATAGAGAAGACAAAAGTGGTTTATGGTCTCATAAACCAGGTAGAACTGATGTTATAGACATAGACGCATCCGGCAAAAAAATTGCGAATCCTCTTACTGCCAATAGAAATTATGATTTTTTCACTTATAAAAAGCCTTGTTTCTTCTTTTGTGTAAATCCTAAATTAGGTAGAGTACATTCCAAGAGCATTAAAACAAAAAAATCAATATTTAATTTCTAAAACATATTGAATAATTCTTCAATCAAACCGTTATTTCGTATGTAATTTGCCAAATGGTCAATTAAATATACTCTAATAATTTCAATATCTAAAAAATCAGCCAAATTTAATAAATTTACACATTCTTTATTATTCATTAACAACTTATCTATTTCAAATGAATAATTATTTATAATTATATACCTAATCAACATTTCAGCATTTTTTACAGTATCTTGAGTAAAGGAACTACTTGTGATAGGGATGGTATTAATATTATCATAATTCTTTATTAAATTTTGAATAACTTTCGAATTAGTAATTATAATATCATCTAATTCTCCTGTTGTACCATCTAATAATTCATAAAGCATTTTACAAATTATTATTCTAATTCTTTTAATTTACAATTATAAAAGCATATCGCTCAGCAATCTCTTCTAAATTTTTATATCTATCCCAACTACTAAAATGACCACTTTTCATATCAGTTTTTAATAAAACTATATTACTACAATTCTTCCCATAATATCTTAAAGTAGCTGTAAATTTTGCTGGTTCCCAGTAGGCTACTCTTGGATCATTCAAACCAGCTTGAATATAATAATTAGGATAACACACTCCTTCTTTTATATTATCGATTGGTGAATATTTTTTAATGTAATTATAATATTTCTTAATATTTGGATTACCCCATTGGAGCCACTCACCTGTTGTTAAAGGAATAGTAGAATCACCCATAGTTGTCAAAACATCTACAAAAGGAACTCCAGCCAAAACATTATTATACAAATCAGGTCTTAAGATTGATACAGCTGATACTAATAATCCACCAGCACTGCGACCTTCAATACTCAATCCATCTTTTCTACAATATTTATTTTTTATTAAATACTCTGATACTTTGATAAAATCTTTGAAAGTGTTCATTTTTTTTAGCATCATACCATCTTCATAATATGTTTTTCCATAATAAGAACTACCTCTAGTATTAGCAATTGCATATACAAAACCCCTATCAACAAGAGGGAAAAACTTTTCATCAAATTTTATTTCAACGTTTGAACCATAAGAGTTGTAACCATATAATAAGCATTTACCATTTCTTTTATCTTCTTTTAACATCAATAAATCTACTGGAACTTTAACATTATTCGAATCAACATAAATTCTCTCTACTTTATATTTCGATGGATCAAAATTTTTTACTTTCTTTATTTTCAATAATTCTTGTTTTCCAGTTTCAACATTTAATTTAAAATAAGAATGAGGAGTAACCAAGTCTTGATATCCATAGATAACATCATTACTATCATTATAATAAACTATATTTTGATAATAGCCACCTTTTCCCATTTTAAATATTTTATCTTCAACTATCTTCATTTTTTTCAATTTCAAATAACGAAAAAACTGCTCTCCATCCGTTCGACAATCAAGTAAAACACCATTCGCTAATGGATAAACATATTCCAATGATACTTTTTCATCATATGGAATTAGTTCATTCCATCTTTTACCTCCTATCTTACAATATTTTAATCCATAATTTTTATTATTATTAGCATTGGTTCTTATAATAAAATAGTCTTTGTATATTTTAACAAAATATTCAATATTGTTTTTTAATTTTCTAACATGAATATTCTGTCCTTTTCTAGGACCATCAAACCAATAAACATATGTTTCACATTCACTATAATCTTCAATCGAATAAACAATGCTTTGAAAATCATCTCCAATCTCTATTTGTAGTTGTTTTTCAATATCATCTACTTCATAAATTAATTCTTTTTGTTTATTTTGCAAATTATATTTTATTAGTTTATTGGGACGATTTGCTTCATCTTCCAATAAATAAAAAATAAATTCATCTGTTATAAGAAAAGTGGAATATAAAATTTTAGGTAGGTCATGATGGATTGGTTCAAGGGAAGGAAAATTGAATAACTTTATTTCATATTTTTCACTCCCATTTTTGTCTATTCCATATCCAAAAATAGTTAAATTGGGATTAAATACAGGAGCACTAATATCAAGAGTTTCGCTTTTTTTGAATTCATTTGGGTCTAAGTATTTTACCTTTTTATTTCCAATATGATAATAATACATTGGGTAAGATTTACCCTTCTCAAATACCTTATTAAATCTATATTCACTTTTGAAACCGTTTTTTCCCTCTGGCAGCTCAACTGTATCATAATCTTCAACCATATTTCTTCTTAACTCAGCCAAAATCTTATTTTTTTCAACAGTAATTCCTTTTTTTAATAAAACATGATCAGTATATTTATTTTCATCCTCCAAATATTTTAATACTTTCTTATTTTCTCGATCATCATCTCTTAACCAATAATAATAGTCTTTTTTTGATATTTGCGGATATATTAGATACTTTGATTTTCCTTTATTTTTACCCGGTTCTTTTCCAAAAAATACATCTTTAGAATGTCTTTCAGCGATTGGAGGTTGCATTTGTATATTTTATTATGATATTTTGTTTAAGTTTATTTTCGAGATATATTTATTACCCATTCGTAGTAATTTAAAAATAATTTTATAATTTAAATAAAATGCAAAAACACTTGGAACCAACTTTAAATTCAATAGAAAATGCTAATGCAAATGATAAAGGAAGATTTATATCAGATAACTCATTAGATGTTATCTTATGTGATCCTCCATTATTTAAAAATCAAAATGATAAATTAATAAATAATTGGACAAACGAGGAAGATTATATTAATTGGTTTCGTATTTTTATAAATATTTCGTCAACAAAATTGAAAAAAACAGGAATACTTTTTTTGATTGGAGATATTGAAGATCTCCTTCCTTTGATTAATATTATTAAAGAATTCGATTTTTATCTAGCAATGACATACTATTTTACTAAAAATAAAAGATCTTTTTCCTCTAAGAAAAAAGAAAATCAAAAAACAACGAAAGTAATTGAAAGTGTCTTTGTTTTTACAAGAAATTTCCAATCAAAAGTTAAAAAAATACTTAAATTAAAACAACAAGAAATGAAAATACCATCTAGAGAAATTAATTTAAAATTGTCAGGGAATGGAAATGGTGGTGGATACTGGTCATTATATTGTGGAGATAATAGCAAAAACAGCTTACCAAGTGAAGAACATTGGGAAATATTGAAATCAATGTTTAAATTGGATATAGATTATAGTGATATCAATACACAATTTCTCCAATACGATGGAGCAAATTTATGGGATGATATTAATTATGAAGATGATAAATTACTTAGTGGCGTCAATAGACCTGTACTTTTTTATGAAAGATTATTGAAAATGAATAGAAAAGAACCAAGCGATTTATTAATATGGGATCCGTTCTGTGGATATGGTAACTCAACAATCGCTTGTAAAAAATTAAATATAAGTTTTTATGCAAATGAGTTTGATGTTAAAATTTATTTTAAGGCGATGATGAACATTGGTGCTCCAATAAATATTACTAGACCAGTGATTGTAAATGCATAAAATTATTTTATAATAAAATATATGGAAGTTCTAATTTGGTTAATTTTAATTATAATTTTCTTAGTGTCTTTTCATATTTTATTCAATAATAAAAAAATTATTAAAGAAGATTTTCTTGGAAAATACACGGCTGTTATTGTTGAACCAAGAGAACACAAAGCTTTAGAATTCGTATTAAAAAATTTCTTAGAAAATTTAAATGATAATTGGAACATTTTAATAATGCATGGTAATAAAAATAAGGGATTTATTGATAAAATTTTAGATAAATTAGAAAAATTTAAAGATAGAATTAGCTTAATAAATTTGAATGTTGATAATTTATCAATAAAAGATTATAATAATTTATTAGTATCAAAAAAATTCCACGATTATATTCCAACAGAAGTCTTCCTTGTTTTCCAAACAGATACGATAATTTGTGGTGATTATAAAAATTATATTAATGATTTTTTACAGTATGATTATGCAGGAGCCCCTTGGCTAGATAAAGAAGTAGGTAATGGAGGATTATCAATAAGAAGAAAAAGTAAAATGTTAGAAATCATTGATAAATGTCCATATAGTAACCAAAACGAAGATTTGTACTTTGCATTAGCTTGCCCTGAAATTTACAGATATAAACCCGACCATAAAACTGCTAGAAATTTCTCAGTGGAACAAGTATATCACGAAGATAGTTTTGGTATTCATAAACCTTGGTTAAATATAAGCGGAGATGATGTAGATAAAAAAAATAAATTTTGCCCTGGTTTGAAAGAATTGGTGGAGTTAAATAATTAACCTTGATAAGTAATTACTGTTACAAATCTTGGAATAAATCTAACCAATTGACCAGTAGAACTAGGTAACTCAAGTCCAACTTCAATAGTATCATATATAGTTCTATCTTGTTGTCTAACATAATTTAAGCATTTACACTCTGAGTTTTTAATTTCTTCGCAATTTTGTAATACTCTATCACCAAAACAAGTTTCATACGGTGTTGCCTTTTGTTGTATTTCAAGGGGTTTATTATTATTTTTTTTATTCTTGAGATAAATTGCGTCTAATAATTTTTTTTGCATATTTTATATTAGAAATTAAAAATAAATTAGTTATTTTTAAATATTTTTTATCTTCATTATACTTATGTCAAAAAATACATTATGGTTTAACCAAATTGGGCTCGATGATGTAAAGCTTGTTGGTGGAAAAAACGCAAGTTTGGGTGAGATGATAAGGAATTTAAGCGAATTGGGAATTCGTGTTCCTTATGGATTTGCTGTCACAACAGATGCTTATCAATATTTTCTTGAACATAATAATTTGGTAGAAAGTATTCGAAAAGATTTGGAAGAAATTGATTACAGTGACCATGTTAAATTATGTAGAATTGCCCAAAAAATAAGAAGAAATATTCAAAACGGAGAATTCCCAAAAGATTTGGAAAATGATATTTTAGAAAAATACAAGGAGCTAAGTTTAATGTACAAATTTGAGGGAATTATGAATCAAGAAGAATTAGACATGGCTGTTCGTTCTTCATCAATAGTTGAAGATATAGATAATGCAAGTGGAGCAGGTAACCAATCTACATACTTGAATGTAAGGGGTAGAAAAAATATTTTAGAAAAAATTAAAAACTGTTTCGCTAGTCTTTATAATGAGAGAGCAATTGATTATCGACATCATTTTAAATTAGACAATAACATTGTTAAAATTTCCGTTGGAATTCAAAAAATGGCACGTTCAGATTTAGGGTCAGCTGGTGTTGCTTTTTCGATTTGCTCTGATTCTGGAAACAAAGATGTTGTTGTTATTAACGGATCATTTGGATTAGGTGAAATGGTAGTATCAGGTGCAGTAACACCAGATGAAATAGTTCTATTTAAGCCAACTTACAAGGAAGGATATAAGTCAATAATTGATAAAAAACTTGGAGATAAATTAGAAAAAATGGTTTATTCTGACGATCAAGATAAAAGATGTAAAATAATTCCAATTAAGCCAGAGAAATATCACAAATTTTGTATTAGTGATGAACAAGCATTAGAATTATGTGGTTGGGTAATAAAATTAGAAGAATATTACTCTAAAAGAAAAAATCATTGGTGTCCTGTAGATACTGAATGGGCAATCGATGGATTATCAAACCAGTTATTTTTAGTTCAATGCAGAGCTGAGACTGTACATTCAAATGCTGATAAAAACGTTTTAGTTAAATATAATTTTAATGGAGATACACCAAAACCATTATTAGAAGGAGTTGCTGTTGGTGAAAGAATTGGTGCAGGAAAAGTGAACGTCATGCTATCATTGGATAATAGAGATGAAGGAAAGGAATTTAAACCAGGAGATATTTTGGTTGCTCCACTTACTGACCCTGATTGGGAATGCTATATGAGAATTTCATCTGCAATTATTTGTGAAAAGGGAGGAAGAACATGCCACGCTAGTATAATCGCAAGAGAGCTTGGAATTCCTGCAATAGTAGGTGTTGAAAATGCAACGACTATATTAAAAGATGGTCAAGAAATTACTGTCTCATGCTGCCAGGGTGATAAAGGATATATATATGATGGATTAGTGCCATTTGAGAAAAAAGAAATTGTATTAGATTCATTACCAAAACCACCAGTAAAAATTATGATGAATATTGGAAATCCAGAAGAAGCATTTTCAGCTGCAAAATTGCCAAATGATGGAGTAAGTTTAACAAGAATGGAATTCATATTAGCGAATTATATTAAAGTTCATCCAATGGCTTTACTTCACCCAGAGTTAGTTATTAATAAGGAAAAAAGAGCTGAAGTAGATAAAATGACAAAGGGTTATAATACAGGAGAAGAATATTTTTTGGATAAATTAACCTATGGAGTTGCGAGAATTGCGGCTGCATTTTATCCAAGAGATGTTATTTTAAGAGCAAGTGATCTCAAATCGAATGAATACTCACAATTATTTTGTGGTGAATTTTTTGAAACAGAAGATGATAGAAACCCAATGATTGGTTTTCGTGGATGTTCAAGATATTATGACAAAAAATATAAAGAAGCATTTTCTCTTGAATGCAAAGTCGTAAAACGAGTAAGAGAACAACTTGGATTAACAAATCTTATTTTCATGCTTCCATTTTGCAGAACAGTTACAGAATGTTTAAAGGTTCAAGAAGTAATGGCTGAAAATGGATTAAGAAGAGGAGAGAATGGATTCAAATTATATCTAATGGCAGAGATTCCCAGTAATTTTATATTAGCAGAAAAATTTTTAGAACATTGCGACGGTTTTAGCATTGGTTCAAATGATATTACACAGTTAATGTTGGGAGTAGATAGAGACTCTGAACTATTACAACATATTTATGATGAAAGAGATGACTCTGTTAAAGAAGTAATTAAAATGGCAATAATCGCTTGTAAAAAAGTGGGTAAAAAAATTGGTATATGTGGACAAGTATGTTCAGATAGACCTGAGATGGCTGCCTGGCTTGTTGAACAGGGAATTGATTCGATTGGATTAGTTCCAGAGACAATTATTAAAACTATTTTAATGTTGGATGAAATAAAGAAAAATTAGCTTTTGAAATCTAAAATTTATTTTTTTATTGAAAATTTTCACAACTTTTTGAAAAAAAAAAATTGAAATTTATTTTTCCTATACTATAAAAATTGCAAGATGACAGAAATCAAAAAACCTTCTTATAAAATTACAAATCAAAAAGACTCGTTCTTTTTAGCAGAAGATTTAAAAATCTTCAACCCTGATTTTTTTGCCGGTACCAGCAAAGGTATTAGAAAAATTATTGAAAAAAAATTTATTCCTGAAAGTGAAATTATATTCGCGAATGAGGTGAAAAACAAATGGAATATTTGCACATCATCATCTAAAAAAGCAAAATTATTTATTAGCAAGTCTTGGTGTGAAAATAATTTTTTTAAGAAAAATTCAAACAAAAAAGAAAGTATTCAAGAAATTCAAGCACAAGAAGAGCAAAAAGAAATTATTGAAGAATTAAATATCGATGAAAATAATAATTGTGCGGAAAATGAAGTAATTGAAAATGCTCCAAATATTATAAATCTTGATGACGAAGAAAAATTCAAAGATGCTGATGGAAATGTAATTGATATTGAAACGAGAGGTGAAAGAGATCGTAAGAAAATATTCTTCAAAGTGAAAGATATTATGAATGGCTTTGAAATGCCGAATTTAAAACAATCATTACTTGACAATAAAAAAGGAAATTATGAGAGAAATATTCATTTCAAAACTTTTAATAGGAAAATTACGGTAGGAAATTCCGACCATAAACAGCCGAATAAAAACCAAAAAACTTCTCTTTATCTTACCTACAAAGGATTTTTAAGAGTTTTATTCGTCTCAAGAAATAAAAATGCTGAGAAATTTCAAGACTGGGCAGAGGAAAAACTTTTCACAATGCAAATGGGAAATCAAGACAAAAAAGAAGAACTAGGCTGTGAAATATTAAATATGGATGTTAAAGCTTATAGAGCTGTTTTCAAGAATCACGCTTGTGACTTTCCCTGCATTTACCTTTTGAAATTGGGACAAGTTAAAGATTTAAGATCAACATTCAATATTGATCCTATTGTTACAGATAATCTATGTATTTATAAATTTGGAAATTCAAACAATATTGAAAGAAGAATGCTAGAACATCAAAATGATTATGGAAAAATGAAAAATGTTAAATTAGAAATGTCAATATTTCACTTTATTGACTCAAAATATCTTTATGAAGCAGAAACAGATATAAAGCAATTTTTCAAAAATTTCAAAAAAAGTATTGAAGTAGATGGAAGAAATGAATTAGTTGCATTGGATGAAGATGGATTGAAGCAAACAAAAAATTTGTATCGTATGGTTGGAAGTGGTTATAGTGGAGCAACCGAGGGGCTTCAAAAGAAAATTGCAAAAATAGAGATGGAATATAAAGAATCTCGCCATCAACTACAAATCGATCTTTTGAAAAAAGATATGGAAATTGAAAGAAGAGATTTGATTATAAAAAACAAAGATATGGAAATACAAAACAGAGATCTTATAATACAAATTAGAAATTTACAAATTGAAAAATTAACAAAATAATTTTATAATTTTTTTACATAGTAACCTCCCCAAGAAACATTATCTCTTAGATTTCTTAATTTTATTAATTTCTCAGCAAATCTATTTTTGTAGATTTTTCTTTGAATTTTATAGCTTAATACCCCACTAAAATACATACTATATTCAAATATATTATATAACATATATTGTAATCTATCACAATTTTTTTTATACAAGTATTCTACTACTTGTTTAATTGTTTTACTTTTATAAGCATTTAAAAATCTTTCTATTGATGAGTATGTACATAATATATCATCAATTGTACTATAATCATTTATATTCAATTCAAATACATTATTACCCCCGACACTCTTATATTTTATTGGTAATTTCAAATTTTTATTAGATAATGCTTTAATAATAGATCGAATATCTTTCAATATATTGGATACTTTAAATTTTCCAACAATTCCTGCATATTTTTCAAGTATTTTTTGAATATCTTTACTTTCAAACCACAATTTAAATCCAAATTTATTATAAAATGTTTCATTTTTCATCAACAATTTAAATAAAGATAAATCATATCTTTTACCAGTATCCTTACAAGAAACTTTTGCTGCATCTTTTAAACATAAATATTCAATTCCTTCAATATGTTTCGCAATATTAATTGCCATCTCAATAGATTGAGTCCCAGTTATAACACCATCTTTCTTAGAAATATTAGAAATATAAATTGAATATATTTTTTTTTGATTTTTAATATGCAAAAAATCTTTGAATAATATCGAAATAATAAAAAATCCTCCTTCACCTTCTTCTTTAGTTTGTAAAACATAATCATCCATTCTTAAATTTTTTTCATTAAATAATGATTCGTCTTTTCTTAGTTCAAATTCTAATTTAACATCTTTATTCTTTATATAAAACTTTTTACCACTAAATTTTTTTACAAATTGTTTGAATGTTATTTGTTTACTTTTATTGAGATCCCATTCAATCATTACTATATCCAAGAATAAAAAAATAGGGCTTAAAAATATAATGTTATTAGAAGTAATTTATGAGCATAACAATCGAATTACAAAATCAATCACCACTACGATATCCTGGGGGTAAGACGAGAGCTTGTAAAAAATTAGATGAAATTTTAAACGGTTATTTTAATATGGAAAATTATGAGAGACTAATATCTCCATTTTTTGGAGGAGGTTCTTTTGAATTTTATATTCAAAACAAATATAAATTACCGATTAAAGCAAATGATAAATTTACTCCTTTATATAATTTTTGGTCACAAGCTAAAATAAATAAGGAAGAATTATGCAGTGAATTGAGGAAAATAAAGAAAATAGATAAAAATGATTTTACAAATTATAGAGATTGCATATTAAATTTAAATAATGAACCATTGGAACAAGCTACTAAATATTTTGTAATAAATAGATGTTCTTTTAGTGGGGCAACTTTATCGGGAGGATTTTCACTGGAATCAAGTAAAAAAAGATTTACTTCATCTTCAATAGATAGAATTGAAAAATTAGACTTGGATTATATTGATTTTTACAATGAAGATTTTAGCGACTTTATTGATGATAATTATAGATTGGAAAATTTTATGTTTTTAGACCCTCCATATTATTTGAAAATATCAAAATTATATGGTAATAGTGGAGACTTGCACGAAAATTTTGATCATCAACTATTATTTGAAAAAGTAAGAGAGAAGTTAAATTGGATAATTACTTACAATGATTGCGATTATATAAGAGATTTATATAAAGATTTTAGAATAATTGAAGTAGATTGGAGTTATGGAATGAATAAATCAAAAAAATCAAGCGAAATTGTTATTATATCAAATTAGGAAATAGATTTTGTGGAATTTTATCAAAAGAATCAAGCGAATAATTACTTTCCTTTAATTCATTTATATTTTTTGGAAGACAAGATACTGTTATTGATAATGAACAATATCCTTTTGAATTCTTTCTTTCATGAATCTTTGATCTTATTCTTATTTTTTGAGGACAAATAAATTCAGGTACATTAAATTTACAGTAATCATCACCCAAATGATACAAACCTTTATTAGATATTTGAATATATTTACATCCTTTGGCTTTATATAATTTTTTTATTGTATCATCAGGACATTCAATGTACATGTCATTAAAATCATCAGTTGATTTCTTTGTATTCTTCCAATCCTCATGAGTAATATTTGTTTCTAAGAAAGGCGGTGTTTTTCCATTGAATATATTTACATTGGAAACTAACTCTTCAAATATTTTTTTAGATTCATTGGGAATTTTACATTTTGGACTTCCAATCCAACTATTATCCTCTTTATATATCTTACATTGCATCCAATCAGGGGTTTTTAACTTTTTTATTTCGATTGGAACATATTCATTATTCCAAATGCATACAATATCATTATCTGCAGTACTACCTCCCAATTCTTCAATTGATTGTGTATTAAATTTTTCACCTAATATATTTTTACATTGACTAACAATAGAGTGGACTTGTAATTCATATTTCTTTCCCTCTTTTGAAGAATTACTCATATGATTATTAAAGGTATTTCCTTTAAGTTTTCGTTAAATTTAAATCTATATAAATTTATGAAATATTTAGATAATAATGCAATGATAATTTTTATTATAGTAATAATAGCAATAATATTACTAGGAGCATATATTGGCAATTCAAATAAAGAAGATCTAATGGTTGTTGTTAGAAATAATTATAAACCAAATGGTAAAAAATGGGTCCCCTGCCACAATAGCTGTTATAATATTTATGATCAAGCTAGATCAGAAATATGTAAAGAAACATGTAATAATAAATATTTATTTTAGAGAAGATTGGAAATATTATGCAATTTATTTGAAATATATTGATAAGTATCATCATTAATTTTCAAAATATCGTGTTTTCTAATTGGATCAAATTTATATAAATGAAATATTCTATCTAATAGATAAAAATAAAATCGATGACATTTCATTGGATTTATTTTATTCAAAAATACTTGTATATTAACATCAAATCTATCTAAGAAAAATTGTAGCTTTTTCTTTTCATTTTCTGTTAATTGATCACAAGAGAAAACACCAATGTAAAACAAAAAAATATCTATTATTATTTCTTTTCTTAATTGGAGTTTTTTTAATTTTAATTGATTTTGTGCTTTATACTCACAACCAAAGTGTTTTTGAAAAAAACTAATATTATACTTGAAAAAATAATGATTGGATAAATCATACTTAACATCATTAATTTTTATAGTAGGAGTTTCACAAATAACTATTTTCTTGGCATCTTTATAAATTTCTAAAATTTTTTTGATAAAATATAAAAATTTTGAAATATAATTATCATTTGTATAAAATTGATTAACGTAACAAATATTCTTATCTATTTCAACAATACCAAAAAATGTTTTTCTATCACCAATAAATAAATATTGTTGTGAATCATCATCTCCATCATAATTTGATAAATATATATCTATCTCTGCTTCACTATTCTTAAATTTCTCATAAAAATCTATTTCATAAAAATATTTACATTTTTTATAAATTTTCATAATTATAAAAATAATTTTTTATGTATATAAACTCGCTAATAATTTATCACCATATATTCTCCCATTCCCAGTGCACGGATCCCATCCAATAGTTGCATCATATTTACCATCTGGTCCATTGCTTCCTTTAATAATATCAAAACAAACTTCCTCAGCAATTGGATACATTTTATCATTTAAAAATGGAACAGATCCTTTAGTTGAGCTCATCAAAGCGGTTAATCCAGCGTATAAAGGCGCTACAGCACTTGTACCACCAACCGATTCAAATTTACCATTTCTATAAATAATATATCCTTTATCAGGATCTGCACTTCCAGCAACATCAGGAACACCGCGAGTATCACTTTGTATATCTTTTTGATATTCTGGCTTTGGAAATATTTTGCTAAATCCTCCTCCTGATCCAGACCATACTACCTCGTCAATTAATTTATTATTCTTTACTATCATAGATGTACCCCCACAACCAATTACATAAGGACTAGATGCTGGAAAATCAACATTAAGTCCAGGTAAACCACCACTAGATCCAAAATTACCACTAGCAGCAAATATATTTATTCTTCTTTTTCTTCCATAATCAAAAAGTAAATTCATTGAATCCATAAATGTTTGAGTATTAGAAACTTCAGGAGTACCCCAAGATGTACTGATTGCACAAGGTGGCATATAACTTTGATTAGTCAATGCAAAATAAACAGCATCATAATATCCCAATTCACTATTTGGAGCAAAATATACTAGAGTGATTGCACATTTTGCAATTGCTGCTGCAATCTCAATATTTAAAACAACTTCTTGAGAAAATGGAGAGTCAGGATTATTTTTCGCTCCATCCATAACGATTGGATAAACAACTGGCAATCTTCCTAATTTTAGATAATCTATAAAATAATATTTTAGATCTTGAGTTCTATATCCACCATCTAATTCAATTAATGCTATTAATCTATTAGAACCTCTTGATTGGAATGGGAAATCATAAAATTCTCCTACTTGGATTGGAGTAAAAGATGTATCAATTGATTTTATAGAAGATGTTTTAGAATAAGATTTAAATCGGGGACAATTATTTAATCCAATTATTCCAAGTATAAAGTCATATCCTTGAGGGATTTCAATATCTTTAGTTTCACAAAAATATTCTTTTTTGTCTTGTCTCAATAAACTTATTTCAGTATTAAATAATCTTTTTATATCTTTACAATTTCCTCTTGCATCTAAGAAAAATCGATTGGATGATTTTTTTGTAATATTAAATTCTTTTAGAAGAATTTCTAAAAATCTCATTTCTCGAACATTTGGTTCCCTTGAAAAAGTAATTTTAAAATCAATTTGAAAATTATCATCTAGTACTTTAACTAATTTATAAGATTTATCTATTTTTGTTTTTTTCAATACTCTCGACATAATATAATATGATAAAATATTGTAAAAAATAATGTTTTCAATATTATGAAATTACTTATTGAAGTAGGAGCATTTGATGGCAAAGATAGTCTTAAATATCATAGTAATGGTTATAAAGTATTTACTTTCGAACCAAAAAAAGATTTATTTGAAGATTTAAGTAATAGAACAAAAGAATTAGAAAATTATACAGTAATAAATAAAGCAGTATGCAAAACAAATGGAAAAACAATATTTAATATTTGTAGAAATGGAGGTGCAAGCTCAATATTAGAATTCAAAAGTAAAGATGAATTAATAAAAAATTGGGGTGAGAATAGAAAAGATTTACATTTTGCAAATATATCTTATGAAGTTGAAACAATTAGATTAGATACATTTCTTGAGGAATATAAATTGGAAAATACAATGATCGATTTTCTTCATATTGATGCGCAAGGAGTTGATCTTGAAGTTTTAGAAAGTCTAGGAGATTATATTCAAAATGTAATAGAAGGTGTTGTTGAAACTGTAAAAGATAAAGAGAAAAGTATTTATGTAAATCAAAATGAAAATACATATGATAATGTAAAGAAATTTTTAGAAAAAAATAATTTCAAGATCACAAAAGTTAAATCCAATGATAAAACAGGATGCGAATTCAATGTATTTTTCAAACAGATTTAGCTTCTTCTTGGTCTTTCCAAGTCCATACAATGATACTTATTCTACCTTGTCCAGTTCTTTTATCTGGCTTAATGGGTAAGATACCATGCATAAAATTAACATTTATATCTCTTGTAAAACAATATGCTGAACCATCTTGACAAGGAATTGATAAAACTTTCTTTGATTCCATATCTTGAAAAGCAGCATCTCTTGTTTTTCCAAAGCTAATAGCAATTGTAAAATTTTGTTTAGTTTGTGTATCAGTATATAGAGCAGCTCGATCTCTATGAAAAGCTTTCCAATCATTATCATCCTCATACCAATTAAATCGAGTAGCTGTTAAAGAAACACCAAAATATTCACTTACTCTCTTCAGTACTTTTTGAAATGTTGGACATTTTTCTTTGAATCCAGTCTTGTCATCTCCAATCCAATGACAATTTTCATGCCATCTCTTGATGGTATCTTTTCCGCATTTTAAAACTTCATCAACTAATTTCTCATAAACATCTCCAGTATTAACATAAAAATCAGGAACTAGCAAAACATCTTGAGTTTGCAGCTTAGCTTCACATTTTTGTTTACCACACTCTACAATTACTCGCATATCCGGTGGATTATAATTGGGTTCGAAAGTTTCTGTATTTTTTATTCTTGGTGCTCTAGTTGGTTTTGAATTTTGTGAAGAAGTGTGTTTCTTACGATATTGATCACCCCATTTGCAACTCCCTTTTTTCCAAAAATGGTAACATATCTCTGTATCATGAATAAATTTACAATTTTCTCCACGAGTACATTTATTCTCCATAAAATCACGGCATACTTTATCCATAATAATAAAATTACAATAAATTATTGTAATTATTACGAATTATTTGAACAATTGGAAAATATCCTTCTTCCAGTAAAAATTTCCAACATGGGGATGACCACCACCTCCTTTATTCGATCCACCCATATTACCCAACTTTCTAGCTAAATCTCCCATATTTACTCTTGTTTGATGATGATCATCTATCAATTGTACTCTATATAAATCTTTATTGTGTTCATAACCCCACAAAACAGCAAAATCTACAGGATTATTTCTACTCTTCCAATTATCAATCATTTGCCGCCCAACTCTTTTAGTTAAAACAGGGTCAGAATAATTCAAAACAGCTACATTATATCCTTGAAATTTCTTTCTCACTGAATTCTGAGCAATTTGTTCTTTAATATTTTCTTGAACTTCATCCATATAAGCTCCTGCAATAATGCTCAAACCGTAAGAGGAATCATCACTGATAACATCCCATAATTCTAAATATATTGATTTGTCATCAAATTTTTTCTTAGCATATGGACTACTTGTATATCTATAAGTAATAAACACTGCAATAAAATTAGTAAATGATAGGAAATTTGCATATTTTTTAGAATCACTTACATCAATACTAGCAACAATCAAAGGTATTTCTTTTTTTGGATAGAAAGCATACCATGTAAGAGCACAAGTGGAATGCATACCTTTTGTTGTAAATGCAAGAGGATTATCCAACTCTTTATGTCCATGCTCATCTATTACAATTACATTATTTACAATGTTTTGTATTTCTTTGTAAAAATATTCTTTGATGTCTAAATCTAAAATGATTATATTTAATTTTTTATCAAAATACATATTTTTTAGCGAAGTAATTATACGATTAACATCTCCTTCACCAGTTCTTATAAAATTTATATTATCCAAACTCCTTTTTCCTTCTGTTAGTAAATAATGACATACAATTGTAGCAGCAATTAAACCATCAGTATTTTTACTATTGTAAATTATTACATCTATATCTTTTTTTATTTTTGTTGTTAATTTTTTGTCAAAATCTCCCAATTGATTTTTAATTGATTCTATATATTCTTTCTTTGAATTGTATTCATATTGATATTCTTTGTTATTCTTTAAATTTTTCGAATTTTTCGACCAATTTTTAATGTATTTATTAAATTGCCCAATATCATCTCCTCTCATATTATTTATAATATAAATTTATTTTTATAATATATGAAGAAAGTTATATCTTACTGTATTTGGGGGAAGAAAAAAATTTATAATTATGGTATATACGAAATCACAATATCTTTACCTCGATATTTCCCAGGTTGGAATATAGTAGTTTATCATACGAAAACTGTTAACTATGATGTTATAAGAGAATTGCAAAAAATACCTTATGTAGAGTGTATTGAAGTAAATTTTCCCAATCATTATAGGAACTCAATGATTAGATTCTTATCAGCATTTAATCCAAATAATGATGTTGTTATTTTTAGAGATGCTGATTCAAGACTCCTAAAAAGAGATGTTATAGCAGTAGAAGAGTGGCTTAAATCAGGGAAAGAAGTACATGTGATGAGAGATTTTCCAACAAATGGAAAAATATATAAAATGTCTTCAGGAATGTGGGGTGTAAGAAATAAATTCTTATTAAAAAAAGAAATATTAGATGCTTATTCAGATCATTTTGCTAATTACGAGAATTGTTATAGAATTGATGAAATATTTTTATTCAAATATGTTTATCCTTTATTGAATGATAAAAACTCTATTATTCACTCTGAATATTATAAATACGAGCCCTGGTCAACAAAGTTCCCAAGTTATGCTCCAATGGGTAAATATGATTACGTTGGAAAAACTTACTATAATACACCAAATGCTTCTAAAAAATTTAATGATAGTATAGTTAGACAAGGAAAATAAAAAAGTAATGTTAATATAATTATGAGAAAAGTCATCAGTTTTTGTGTTTGGGGAAAAAGTCCAATTTATAATTACGGTTTATATGAAAATGCATTATTACTTCCCAAAGTTTTTCCTGATTGGATAATGGTAGTATATTATACAAAAACAGCTGATCTAGAAGTTATTAGAGAACTTGTTAAAATGAAAAAAGTAGAATGTATTCCTGTTGATTTTCCAGATAATTCGAGAAATACAATGTTAAGATTTGTTGCTGCATTTGATCCTGATAATGATGTAGTTATTTTTAGAGATGCTGATTCAAGATTGCTGAAAAGAGATTTTGATGCTGTTAATGCTTGGCTTAAAACAGGTAAAGAATTACATATAATTAGAGATCATCCTTTTAATGGTATTAGAAATAGAATACAAGCAGGAATGTGGGGAGTACGCAATCAATTTCTAATGGAAGAAAATATTATTTTAAAATTTTACAAATATTTCAGTGATACAAAAAACAGTAAATGGACTATTGATCAAAAATATTTAGGTAAATTTATTTATCCACTGTTAAATAAGAATAATTCCGTAATCCATTCCAATTTTTTTAAAGGAGAAGATTGGGCACAACCATTTCCACAAACGGATGATGAAAGAAAAGATTATTATTTTATAGGAGCAACTGTGAATAATACTGAAAATGCATCAAAAAAATTTAAAAAAGAAAATGAAATACATCAAAAAATAAGGCATTGTAAATAATTTTTTTTATTATAAATAACATGGTTGTTTATAAGAATATAAGTACTTTTATAAAGGAATATAAAAATGAGGTTGTTATGTTTTGTGTAGCAAATAATGGAATTAATGAGATGACTTTAAATTTAGTTAAAAGTTGTACGAGAAACAATGAAGAAATTATTGTTTTTGCACTGGATAAAGAAGTTTCAAAGTATTTTGAAAAACATTGTCCTGTTGTAGAATATTTTGCTGAAATGGGGGGTAATGGTAAATATAATTATGGGAGTGATGAATTTCGTATCATTGCGTGGCATAGATATTTTATAATAAATGAATTATTAAAAAATGAAAAGAAAATCATATACCTGGATACAGATATTGTCATTAATAAAAAATTTAGTGAAAATGTCTTGAATGAATTAAAGAACTGCGAATGTGCGATTCAAACTAATGGGAAAAATTGTTGCACAGGTTTTTTTGCAATGAAACCAACAAAAAACACAAAAAATTATTTTATTATGGATAATTTGAAAAAAAATAATTATTTATCATTTTTAACTGATCAAGACTATTTTAATGTAGAAATATATGATAAAAAAAAATTTGATATAAAATTACTTGACATTACTAAATATCCAAATGGTAAATATTTCTATGATAATACGAATAAAATAAAAGATAGTTGTTACCTAATCCATTTTAATAATGTTGTTGGTTATAAACCAAAAGTCGATAAAATGAAAAAATATGATAAGTGGGCAATTTAAAGCATTTTTATTAGATTACTAAAAATGCAAAAAAGATTTTTTTCATTAAACACACAAGCCTACAAAAAATTATTACAAGACAATTCAAAAAAGGTAGTTGTTGCGATTGGTCCAGCAGGAACTGGTAAAACTATGATGGCTTGTGAAGAATCAATATTCCAATTAAAGCTGAAAAGTATAAAAAAAATTGTAATAACGCGTCCAATTGTTGGTGCTGATAATGACATTGGATTTTTACCTGGAAATATTGACGATAAAATGGCTCCTTGGACAAGACCAATTTTTGATGTCTTCTATGAGCATTTTACAAAAAGTAGAGTTATACAAATGATGAAAAACGATATTATTGAAATATCTCCATTGGTCTATATGCGAGGAAGAACATTCAAAAATTGTTACATTATTGGAGACGAATTACAAAATAGCACAATTATACAAATGAAAATGTTATTGACAAGACTAGGAGATAATTCTAGAATGTTTATAAATGGAGATTTGGAGCAACAAGACTTAATTGGAAAAAATGGATTGGAACATTTTCTAAAATTAGTAAAAGAAAAAGGTGATCAAGAAGAGATTGGAATAATCGAGATGAATAATAGTGATGTAAAAAGGAGCTCAATCGTTCAAAAAATAATTGAATTATATCAATAGAATTGCAAATTGTTTTTTCTTTCACATTCATATGAGCAAAACCAATTACCATTTTCATCAAAATTTTCATAACCTGTAATTGTTTGGACTAATTTACAATTATGACAAATAATACTTTTCATTATAAAATATGTTGAAAATATTTATAATATTTTTACAACTTTTGGATGATATAAATTTTCTAATTTTGAAGGAAGACGTTGAGGTATTTTATCATAATAATATCCAAGAACAAGTATTTTAAGATTATCAGGCAAATTATCCAATCCTCTACTAAAAGATGATCCTACATCCAAGTATTCTAAAGATTGAGGTAAATTATCTAAATCCTGATCAAAACTATTACCCAGTTTTATATATTTTAATCCATATGGTAGGAAATCAATGGGTTGATTAAAATCACCATTTATGTAAATCTTCTTAATAGTTGATGGCAAATTATCTAAATTTTGGTTGAGACAAATACTATCAAATATTAGTTCTTCTAAACCGTTTGGCAAATTATCTATAGGACTATCAAAATTAACACTAAAATAAATTTTTTTTATATCTTTTTCAACTATACGATTTATCAATCCATTAGAAATAACTTTATTATAATTTTTTCCTAGGTACAAGCTATCTTTTTTGATTTTATAATATAGTAAAGAAGCTTCCATAAATATAAAAGTATTTTTGTAATAAAAAAAATATTAAATTATCAAAATGACATCGATAGAGAAAAATACAACTGATATTATAAATAAAAAAATTAAAATTAGGTATAAAAATATTGAAAAATACAATATTTTATGTAAACATATTGCAGAAGATCGTTTTCCATCAGGTAATTGCTTTAGGAAAATTTATTTATATACCAATGATAAGATTGATAAATTAATTGTTCCTGCTGAAAGTGATTTTAATAATTTCTCTGGTAATCTCCTTGGAGCATATATTTATAAATATTTTGATAGAAGTAAAGACCAAGAAAGAGGAAATGAAAAATTAGTACTTTTTTCAAAGGTTTCTTACCTTAATGAAAAGGAGTCATCATTATTCCTAAAAGAGATTGAAAATACAATTGATTGGACTTCCTTCTCAGGACACAATGAGCCAATTTTAACTGATGACGAAGAATCTAAATTTTGTGAAGATACTGTTATAAAAAAAGAAGAAACAAATTATAATTATATAGATGATTATACAAATACTTATAACGAATTAACTTACTATAATGATAATTAAAAAATGATAACTAAAAAATGATAATAAAAAAATGATTTAAAAAAATCTTAATTAATTGTTAAAAAAATGGAGCCCCCTTTTTTTAATCAACGATGGATCAAATTCTCTAAGAGAAAAAGAGTCGAAAATCCAGCTTATTACGATAAAGATGGATATCAAGGTGTTATAGAAAATTTTACTGAGATAGAAAACAAAAAATTGAACCAAAATTTTGAGAATTTCAAAGAATCGTTATTTGCATTAGGAAAAAGAATTGGATATGTTTATTCATTAGAAGACCCTTATGATGGTTTCATAGCAACAACCCCAAATAATGACATTGCTTTTTACAGATCTTGCAAATATGGATCTGGAAAATGTATTAGAATGAATTATATTTTTGTGAATGGTACTAGAGAGCATTTAACATCTTGGCTAAAATGGGATATTGAGAAAAGACAAAATTTTTACGATGAAACCGCTCAAATATTATCAAACTCAGTTGAAAACCCAAAGTCTCTATGATATATACCATGAACATTGTTATTTTGAACTAAATAATATTTATCTTCAAGTCTCTCTAATTTTTTAACAGGAAAAACAGTTAAATTATTATTATTATCAATTTGAACTGCAGTAATGTCTAAACCCATTGAAACAGGTGTTATCATATTTTTTCTACATTTTTTATTTCTAAATTTCTATAAAAATAATTGTTTAATTTTTATAATTATAATATTATCGTCGTAAGTATTATCACCAAAAATAAAATTTTGAACCTAGAATAAAATATGACCACATTTTTACCATTTTTGAAATTTATTAATTTTTTTCATGATATACCATATTTATTATTTAATTACCATAAATAAATTCATTTTTATTAGTATTACCATTAAAGGGGTAATATATACGATGGTTCAATATTTTTAGGATTTTTACTTACCATATTTTTTCTGCAAATTAAAAAATAAGGCTTTTTTAATATATTTTCTAAAAAATGCATTTTATCAATAAAGCATCATAAAATTTTGTATTTATATGAAGATTACCATAAATATTTTTTTATTTTATTTACCATTTTTATGGTGGACTTTTCAAAAAATGACATTTTTTAAAATTGATTGGTAAACAAACACTAAAAATTATTAACTATGGTATAAGATAAAAATAAAAAAATATTTTTTATGGTAATAATGAAACCATTTTTTGGCGTTATGGATGAGGGTTAGTCTTACCATAACTGCTATTTTATGGGTATTACCATAAAATCTTATTTTTGCGATTTTTTAAACGAAGAACACCATAAAAATTGAATAATGGTATTTACTTTCACCCCCATTTTATATATGGTAAGGCTTTTACCATAATTTTAATATTGTTTATATCAACGGTAATATATATACCATACTTTTTTTAAGATATTTTGATCCTGGATGCATGGTATTATTGAATACCATATTTATATTGTATTTATTTTTCAATGGTATTATAAATACCATATTCCAAAGTGGAATATTGCCTGGTAATTGTAAAAATATAATATTTTTTTATGGTAATAATATATCATAAAAAAATAAATTTATTTTTTATGGTACTTGTGAACCATCGTGGATATTTTATTACCAGAATTATTTCCTAATTATAATTTTTTCATTACCGTAAAAATAACCATAATTTAATTTTACTAATATTTTTGATTTCATGGTATATTTTACAATGATAACTATCTATTTTTAAAAATCGTATTCCAAGGGTCTTTTTTAATATTTTAGTAGGATGAAGGCTTGCTCGCAAATTTTTCTTGTTTGTGTAATAGGTTTTTTGATTTTTCATTTTGATAAAAAATGATTTTTTTATGAATTTTCTTAAAAAAAATGAGTCTTAAAAAAATTATTCCAAAAATAAAAAATAAATTTTCATTTCGAGTTAACAAATTTGCTCATTTTGAGTAATTCCAAATTATTCCAAGAAAAATCTCAAGGAAGTTTACCATTTTTTCATCATTTTTTTTAGTTTTTAAAAATGGTATTACCATACGTTTTTAAAATAGGTCCTCGGTGAAAACGATGGTTTCATTTTGTACCATAATCACCTAAAACGAGTTTTTTGAAAATTTTTGATCGTAATGAGACCTAAAAAAAAGTGGAAAATATACCATTTTTTTTCCGCGCGTTAAAGATGAAAAAAATAATACCATTAGATGACCATAAATGAAATTTCCGCATTTTATGGTAATGCCTTTACCATTTCAAAACGTTAACTGGATAATAATTATCGTGGTCGACACATGCTAACACCACGATGGTTCATGCATTTTTTTTGATTTTATGGTAATAAATATTTTTTAAAATTTTATCTCAGTGACCATAAAATTAATTTTTTGCTCTTTTATTAATGTGCATTATCATTTTAATTACCATATTGCTCATTTTTTAGATTCCATTTTGGAATGCTATTTTATAGTACCATAAAATAATGAATATTTTTATAAAAATATCGGTCATATTATAATACCATATTAATTACATTTTTTCAAAGGTAGTTTTATGGTGTATTATATTCTTACAAAAATGATTGTAATACCAATTTCTTAATTTTTATTTTGTACGATAAATAAAAAATTTTATTATTTTATTGAAATTATTAAAAAAATAAATGAATATGATATATATTGTAGAGTTTTATTCAAATAAATATTATTTTTACAACAAAATATTGTAAAATAATTATTATTTTGTAATATTTTATTTTTTATTAAAAATATGAATAATTCTATACATTTTTAATTTTTATAAGATTATGGTAATTGAAAAATTTATTTTTTTTATAAAAAATTACGATGTATGGTATTATAAATAAAAATAAAAAAACAGGAAAATGATATATTTATGGTATTTATTATGAATCAATACCATATTTTTTAATCTTGATTTTTAAGATAGCATTACCATAATATTACCAAGATTCGATGGTTCAAATAGCTTAATAAAAACTTCGAAATTATTTTATTAAATTATGGTAATTTTTACATCGATAAAAAAGAAGGCTTTTTAAAATATGGTAATACTTTACCATTTTTTTAAAATATCTTAAAATAACTTTTTAGTACCATAATTTTTTTTTATTTTTTATATCTTTTTTTAAAAAAATATTTTTGAGCGTTACCATAATTTTTTTCAATGGTAAAGAGTTTTACTTATATTTTTATTTTTGATGGTAAGAGATGGTAATATATAGATATAGGAATATTATGGAATTTGATGTCAAATATTACCATAATATTACGATTATTAAAAATATTTGAGTTTTTACTTATATTACCATCACACCATCTTTTTTTCGACCATATTCATGAAGGTATTCAATTTATTAGAAAATTCATGGTATTATAATGATAATACTCTTACCACCACTTTTTCATTTTAAGTTAATCAAAATACCATGAGATTACCATATTTCTTAAAAAAGTGTTAACCTTTATATTACCATAACTCGATTTGTGCACCAAAAGCTATCATTTCTAACGCTTAGCAATCTTACCATAAAATGGAATCTTGCCTACTCATATTTTATATTAATTACCATTACATGATATTAGTATTGGTATCTTACTCCAAACTCAACTTTTTTTTATTACCATGCATTACCATAAATTATTATTAAATTAAAAACTTTTATTATTACGATAAAAAAAAGTTAGAACAGAAATTAGAATAGTGAACTCGTTTTTTATTATTTTATTATTTTTTATCATTTTATATGTTTACTTATTTTATTACCATGTAATATTTTTATGGTAATAAAAGTTAACTAACTAAATATAAAAAATGGTAAGGGGATTACCTAAACTTGATGGTTCTCAACGATTTTTTTATAAATCATCCTTTAACATCAAAAATTAAAAAAGTCTTATTGATAAGAAAAAATAGATATTAAAATAAAAAAATTAGATTTTATTTGATAAAACCCAAAAAATATCGAAAAGACTAAAATTTTTCTGATAAACCCTCATTTTTAGTCAAGCCGTACACTTTTTTTTTGCCATTGCTACCAAGTATACTCCGTTTTTGAAAATTAAAAAAAATGGACTTTCTGGCATGAACCTCGTTTTCAAAAAACTCCCCCTCATTTTGTCTTTTTGAAAGTTTTTTAAGTAACATTTTGGGTGGTTCACTACGATGGTTCTCATGATATTATCATTACCATAAAATTTTAAATTTTTAAAAATAGGTCTTACCATAAAAAAATTTTACACGGATTTTACACGGATTTTACACGTTTTTTACACGGTCAAAATCCCGAAAATGACTTTTTTTTACGATAATTTAAAATTAATTTTTCTATATATTATATATTAATGCCCACATTCTCGTGCTTGAAGTGCGGAAAAAATTTTAGTCATAAAGGAACGTATGATAGACATCAAAACAGGAAATATTCATGTCTCGCCGTGGTCGATTACCAAAAAGATGGTATTGTAGGGGGTCATGATAATCAGTGTGCCAAAAAGGGTCATTTTCAGAACATCGGAAACAAGGTTTGCGGGGTAAACTCCATGGATGATTTGTGCAAGGGTTCATTACCAAAAGACTTGGTAATGACAAAAATAGATTTTAATAAAGGGGGTAATTTATGCTCGTCATCGTCTTCAAAAAAAATTCAAGATTCCAATTACCACAATACCATTTCGAAAAACAAAAATGAAATTGAGATTTTGAATAATACCATATCTTGTAATCATTGTGGTTTAAGTTATAAATCTCGAAGTTCTCTTAACCGACATCTTAGGAATTGCAAGTATCGCCCCATATCAAAGGCAGATATCGAGCACCTAGACCAAAAATTGAGTAAAAATGTCGTTACAGTATTACCAAAGAAAAATTCGATATTAGCTCAAAATATAACCCACAATACCACAAATAATAATACCATAAATAATATAAATAATTCCAAAATTATTTACGTCGATAATCGTAATAATAATGATAAATTATTACCATTTGGAAAAGAAGATTTGGAACATCTTACCAATGATTTAATGAAAAATATTATTTCTCAACCAGAACAAGGAATTATAAAGCTAATACAGCAAGTTCATTTTAACGAAGAAAAGCCGCAAAATCAAAATATACAAATGGTCAACAAGAAAGAACCATTCTTAGAAGTATTTAATGGTAAGCAATGGGAAAAACAAGATAAGAAAATAGCAATTCAAAATATGATTACCACAAAAAAAGATATTATGGATGATTATTTTGATGAACAGGTAGAAAAAAATATAATATCAAAATTTATAAAAAAGAATTACGAAACATTCTCAGATATGTTAGATGATTATGTAAGAGAAAGTTTAATAGAATATGATGATAATATAAAAACGAGTGTTGTTAGAAAATGTCTAAGATTATATCGAGAGATATGCAAACAAGCAGAGATTTTATTAATAAACAACAAGAAGAAGCCAGTGAAACAAATTGAGAAAAATGAGGGAAAATTTATTGAACCAATTTACGATAGCGAGGAAGAAGCTTAAAAATTATTTTACATAATATATTAAATTATGCAAAATATAAAACCTTACATATGTGTCAAATGTTTAAAAACATTTGATAGAAAAAGTAATTATGTAAGACATATAAACAGATTAACTAGCTGCAAAAGTAACAGTAATTCATCGAAAGATAATGTAAAATCATATATTCTAAAAAAATACCCAAAATTAACAGAAGAATTTGTAGATAGCATGATAAATGACGATATTGATTATGTTGAAAAAAAATATAATTGTGATTATTGTGGTAAGTCATTCAAATCCTCATCATATTTCAAAAAACACGTAAAGGAATTGTGTTCTAGACATATTCGATTTGAGCAGCATTTCATTATTGAGAAATTAAAAAAGATTGAAAAATTCAAAAGGGATAATCAAGAATTAAAAGAGAAAATATATTTTACAATGAAAACTATACCAAGATATTATATAGAGGAAGGAAAAGTAAAAAATGTTGAGAAAAATTACGTAAATTATTATGAACAAAAAAATACAAAACCATTTGGTTTCGAAATCATAGAACACATTAGTGATCGATTTATGAAAAGGATGGTTATGAATCCCGAGATTGGAATAGTAAATTTAATAAGAGAAATTCATTTTAATCCTGAGATACCTCAAAATAGAAATATATTTGTGAAATCAAGGAAATTTGGATTCATTGAAGTATATAACAAGGGAGGATGGAAAACATTTCCTAGAAAAGATATTTATCAAAATATTATAGCTAGTAAAAAAGATATAATGGATGAATACTACGAAAGATTTAAAGAAGAAAAAGTTTTGAAAGAGAAATATTATTTTAAATACGAAACTTTTAGTAATTGCTTAGATAAATATATTAATCATCTTGGCTTCAACACGGAATATAATTCAAATCTAAAAAAAGCAAAACAGGTTTATGAAAGAATATCTAAAATGGTAACATTATTATTTTTGAATAATCAAAAGATAGAGCAAATATTTACACCTGAGCAAAATATAAATGCAGGAAATATTGAGAATATAGACATCACCGAGAAGATTAAAAATTTTCTTGAGGATAAAGATCCAGATACTATTGATGATGAAGATGAAGAAGATGAAGAAGAGGAGGAGGAAGAAGAATCAGACTACGAAGAAGAGAATCAAATAGATAAATTATTTGCTAGTAAAGATAATGATGATGATGATAATGATGACGAAGAAGAGACAATTGAAAGTGCGGAATCTCAAAGAATAATTGAAATAAGTGATGATCTAGATATTCCAATCGATAATAAGATAGAGGAAATTGTTGTTAAAAAAAAAAGAAGAACATCTAGTTGTTAACAGAGTATCCAACTTCTATTTTTAACTGTGGAAAAATACCAGTTATTAAAATATATTTTTTAGTTTTCTTATTGGTAATCTTATAAGTAGTACTTGTTTTTTCTATAGAATAATAAGACTGTCTGCATTTTAACCATATTAATACTGATTCACAATTTTTGGATTTTATTACAATTTCGCAATTGTTAATTATAGTATTACCTTGAACTTCCAAATCATAATATGAATTTAATATTTTTGAAATAAATGAATCTTTTGCTAAGATAGATGCTGAGTAATATTCAAGAAAAGGATCTGCTGGTTGTCCCGAATCTATTGATGGATCTCCATAAATATCATAACCAATATATCTAGAAGAAATAGCACCATAACTATTCAATCCATCTTCCATAGGATTTCCAGATAAACTTTGTAAGCATATATTGATACCATTGTCATCTTCCAAATCACTTGGTACCAAATCTAATGTAATTCCATTACTAGTAGAGACTAATGTTTGAACAGTTGAAACTGAACAACCTAAATCAACCCAATTATCAATATATTTCTGGGTTATAGAGTTTTTGTAATAAAAATTTATTGCTTGAAGATCTAGAGTCATGAATGTTCTTGGTTGAGTAGCGTATCTTATTTGATTTGTTTTATAAACAATATTGCAGAATGACATAACAGTTGTCAAAACATTGTTCATATAAAAAAGTCCTTGGTTCGTTTCTTGTTGCTCAACACTTGTACCAGGCATAATAGTGGAATCATATTGAGAATTAAAAGGATGTTCAAGACCCAATGTGTGTCCAATGGAGTGTAATGCAGCACTAAAAAAGTAAGAACCTATAAAATAGACATTGTAAATATCTAATATACTCTTACTAAATCCAATTATTAATTGATCATTAAATATTTCGGGATATAATTCAAGTAAAGCAGGACTAGTCGTTGTTGTGAAAGTATTAGCATTACCATTCGTCTTATTTACAAATGACTCAATAAGAAAAATAATATAATTTGCTTCGCTTTTATTAGTAACAACATTGAAACTTAATCCTATGAGATCTGCTGTTTGTCGCAATGAATCTTTTAAGCTATCTTGTTGTACAGAGTCAAAAGTAAGAATTGGTTTTTCTTCAAAATTATTTAAATTAAGATATGCAGCTATTTGAGGTGTTAATGTAGTTTCAAAGTACAAATTAATTTTATTTCCATACGCAGGAAAGTTTAAATATTTACTGGAAACGATTGATCTAAGATAAAGATTCAACTTATCAAGTTCTACTTGAGGTACTGTTAATACTTTATCAGTTGATTTTATGGATTTATTTTTAATCTTTCCAACAGACAAACATGTGCATTTTTTGCATTTTTTTGATTGAGATTTTCCGGATTTATTATTACTTCCAATCACCATTATAATATATATAATATTTTTTTTGATAAATCTAAAAAAATATAAATTATCCAGAGTAAAAAATTGATACAGTAACATTTGGATTAAGATTAGATACTGATAATATTGTACCAGTTAAATTGTATTTGACAGTAAGTAAATCAAGTGTTCTCTCAACTGTATAATTTGACGCAGTCATTTTAAAATATAAATTAATTGTTGCAACATTTGATGAACTAACAACAATCTCACAGTTATTTTCAATAGTTCCTGCAAAAACATTCAAAGTTGGATAAGAATTAATAACTTTCTTAACGAAAGAATCTGAGTCAATTATATTTATAGAAAATAATGCTTCACCTGAATTAGCATCAAGATTATCGTACCCAAGGAAAGAGCTAGATATACAAGAGGTAGGATTCAAATTATTACATAAAGGATTAACATTATATCTTAACAAATTAAGGTTGAATCCAATATCATCCTCTCTTTGAGGAGATAGGGTAAGTGTCATTCCCTCAGCAGTTGATACAAGAGTTTGTGTGACGCCTAAAGGACAACTTAAATTAACCCAATTATCAATAAATTTTTGATTATTTACAACACTATAAAAGAAACGAAGACCTTGCATATCCAATGTCATTAATGTTCTTGGTAAGGTAGTCCTATTTTTAGCAGCAAAATTTGTCACTAAATCACAATATGCCATTATTGTAGTAGGTGTATTTCCTGCGTAATAGAAACCTTGATCAGTAGTATCAAAGGCACCAATTGTTCCAGGCATAATAGTAGAATTAGCTAAAGTATCAAATGGATGACCAAAACCAAGAGTATGACCAATCTCATGGATCATAGTAGAAAAAAAGAATGATCCGACACCTGTAGCTGTGAAATTTTCAAACTCTTTTTTAACTGTAAAAATTATATTTTGATCAAGAAAAATTTCAGGATAATCTTGTAAATCAGCTGGTGTAGAAGCAAGAGCAAAATAACCCTCATCAGTACTCTCTATTTCAAAAATTATATAATTTGCTTTTGTTCTATCAAAAACTTCCTCATATTGTAAACCAAGAAAATCAGCATTTTGTTGTAATGCGAATCTTATCATTTGCTTTTGTTCAGGAGAAAATATTGTAACTGGAGTTGGTGGTAATTGATTTAATTCTAAAACTTCATTTACTTGTTTTGTATTTTGTTCTTCAATATAAAGACTCATTTTGTTACCGTATGCTGGAAAATTGAGATATTTGTTTCCAACAATCGATCTTAAATAAGGATTTAATTTACTCAATGTTGAATTAGGTACTGTTATAACCTTATCCGTGGCTTTTACTCCTTTTGGTAAGGGATGAAGTTCTCGATATTTTTTTCTAATCATTTCTTTAGTTTTTTGATCTTTACATCCACATCTACTTTTTTTTGTAAGAAGTCTTTTTTGAATATTTCTTTGAGATGCCAATTTATTTTGTGGTTTAGCGGCTGGTTTAGCTAATTCTTGTTTAGGAACATTTTTTTGTTCTTTTTTTTCTTTTTTTTCTTTTTTAGGTGCTGACTGTTTAGGAGTATCAACACTTACAGCTGGTTTTTCTTCTAAATTAATTTCTAAGAATTTTTTAAAAAAATTGGATTCAATAACTGGAACATTATTAGACGCAAGCTCTTTATGATTTTCGATTATAACCATTATAATTTATTAAATATTTTTATTTCTAAAAATTGATTTTTTAATAATTTCAAACTAAACGAATAAAATGAAGTATTTCTTTCTTTCATTTATTGCAAATGCTTTCATTTTTTTATCAATTGATTGGATAAATTTAAATCCAATCAGTTTCGTTTATCTTCGGAAAGATGCAGACAAAAAATATTGCGCTTTGTTCAAAAAGGAAGAATTAAATATAAACCATAAAATCAACATATACCCAATTGATTGTAGAGATTTCAAATATTCAAACAAATTCGACTACATTACTTGTTTAACCATAATGTTAATAACATTCATTGTCACAATCAAAACAGAGAGAAAATATTATTCAACTAAAAAAATATATTACCTAAAAGTTCTCATTTTAGCAATATTATTCCAATCAATAACTCCTTTACTATTTGCATCAATTCAACAAAGATTGGATGAATCTTTTATTACTATTTATCAAAAAGATTATTATTGGATTTACGGGCGAAGTGATAATGAAATAAAAATTATTTACGATAAACCATTTGGAAGATATAGTGCATATGATTGGTTAAAAGCTACCAATTTCACTTTTACCTTTATCTACCACTTTTTTATTATATTGATCACAAAAAATAAATTTGGATTAGATATTCCCAAAAAATTATTAGAGATTTTAATTGTTATCCCATTTTTTCTAATTATTATGTTTGGAATATATGATCATTTTATCATTATTCCTAAAAAGATAGAAAATGTATTTTTGTTGAATATAGCCTTAAATTTTCTATTTTTGTTCAAAACGATTAAAAATAATTACGATAAAAAAATTTGGCAATTTTTAATAAATATCACGATAAACTCAGGATATTTATTACTAACAATTTATATGTATGATGTTGGATTAGATAACATTGGAACATTTCTAATAATATTCTACCAATTTCTACTCATTTCATTTTTCGTAATAAAATGCAAAAGGTATCACATTATTTATGGAGAAAAAACATTCCAATGTTCAATATGCCTAGAGAATACAAAAGAAAATATTATTTTCATACCGTGTGGACATTATATTTGTAGCCAATGTAATGAGAGAAATTTTAAAAGTTGTGCGATGTGTCGAGAACCAGTTAATAAATCAATAAAGTATTTTAGCCAATCTTGCCCTCTACATAAATATGAATATTTAATGTATAATTCACACATTGAAGATGTTATTTGTTCAAGATGTAATGTTTCCACTGGAAATTATTATACACTATATGGCATAGAATAATTCTAAGAAATTATACACCCCCTACCCAAAGAACTAAATGGTTTTATAAATGATCCACTTATTTCTCCATCTGGTATGTTATTATTCGGAGAATTTTCACTATTATTGCGTTTATTGTTCGGTGATTTGTTATTTTTTGGTCTATTGTTAATTACTTTATTTGTGGGATTATTCATTTAATTTTACAAAGAAAATATTTATGAATTATAATAGTTTCTTCATATCAACCCAAGTCTCCGATAATGTTGATTCTATAGAGACATATGATGATGTTGAGGACGAAGATGATGACGATGAAGAATAAGGTGTCCACTCAAAAATAGTTCGTGGAACAGTGTGCATTTTTACAAAATTATCCAACTTCTTTTGATAACTAACTTTGTTATTGTATTCAATTATAATTCTATTTCTTAATTTTGATAAATGTATTTGAGCAAATGGCTTATAAAAAACATAATTAGGAGGAAAATTATATATTTTTCCAATCATATTGTCTAATATCACATTTTTTTTATGCTAAAAAAATTGATTAATTTAATATCTAGTGATTAGTCAAAAAAAATGAAGAGAACTTTACTAGTAGAAAATTCAAATAAAAAACAATGTGTGAACCCTTTCATTGATGAAAGCTTAAAAGACATTATAGACAATCCCAATTTTGAAAAAATATTCTACGATTCATTATTAATTTGTATTAAAAATGATATTGAAATTAATTCATCAATATTCAAGGTTTTTTGTGAAAATTTTAATTACAGAGCATCTACAACCAAGAAAGATAAAATAGTCCTTGATTGGTTTATTTCTTATATAAGAAAGACAAAAACTAACACTAACTATGTTATTGCTTATTTAAGCATTATATTGAATGATTATTCACCAGGAATGATAAAAAAATATAAATATAAATTTTTTCTTGATATTAACTCTGCAGTTATTTGTAAAGATGACCTCATTATATCAATACTAAAAAAAAGTATTATTAATACTTTCCCTTATTTATATTTCATGCATCTTTATGAAATAAATGATGAAGTAGATGGATATAATGTTCGCAATCTTAATCAAAATGAATTCAAAATGATTTTTGAAAAATATGGGAAGAATTTCTTCCTCAACCCGAACATAATGGATAATTATTTATACATGTGTTTGAATAAGAACTGGAGTTGGAAACCTAAAATTGATAAAAGACTAAAGGAAGAAATAATGCTTAGCATTAATGATTACCAAGAACTATCAAATTGTTATTTAGCTAACTTAATTACAAAAGATGATGTTCTTCAACTAATGAAAACAAATGCATTTTTGTTTTCAAAAGTAATCGATATAAAGTGGTTTTACAATATTTTCAAAGATTGCAACTCAATTTATGGAAAATTTTGTAGATCATTTTCTCAAGATTTTGTTGATTTTTTGAATAAAGATTATCATGAACAAGTCTACTGCCATAGATATATCGAGGAACCTTTTTTTAGAAAAAATCTTTATGAAAATTTCAAAAAAGGTAAAAGAATATTCAATGAAAATGATAAAATATTGCTAATTAGGAATATTATTCCAATCTATCCAGTATTTTTTGATACAATTTTATCCAGCATTGATGTATTCAAAGAGGCATTATCGCAGTGTAGTGAAACAGATATCTTGAGGATTTTACCTATAATCAATATTGTTTATTGTGAAAACTTAAACATCAATCTTCCAATAATGAGAAGAGTTATCAGCGATAGATTAAGCAATCTTCTTCAACAATATTCAAGTTATTACAATCAATTTGATTCCCCAAATATTGCTATTTCACAAGAAGAAAAAAGAATGCAATCATTTTATCAAATGACGATACCTTTTACAAATAGAGCAAAGTCAATGTCATTATTTTCTATCTATTTTGTATCAAAATTTTTTATTGATAATAGAGAATATTGTTTTAGAAATAGTATCTACTTTCGATTCATTATGCTTTCTAACGCGTTATCTGATATTCAATTTAAATTAAGTGATGTAGAATCACTTGAAATAGAACAGATCCCAAATTATCAACACACTATTGAAAATACTTTAGACATTTTGAGAAGTAGCCCAATCTATATTTTTCTTACTAAGAAAATATATTGGATCATGATGGGGGAGATCATTCCTATTATTAGTTCAAAAGTGTACAACCCCTTACCAATGGAAATGTTCACGGGAATTAATTTGTTTTGGAATAAATTAAATACAGTTTGTGTTGAAATCATGTTGAAATCATTCAAATTCAAATATTTCTTAAGAATTGTTCAAATTTTTAATAGTTTTGAATCTACAAATTTTATTGATAGTTTTTTAATTGGACACATTTTTCATGATTTTTATCAGTTTGCTAAAAATTTTAGTGATCTTGATATAGTTGGTGATCTATTTAAATTGCTAAAGACAAGTCATATTGTGAACATTCAAACAAATATCAAAACACATTTCATTTCGAAAAAAATAATTTGTTCAAATCAAAAGAAAAAGATATCAAAAATGATTTACACTACTTCTCACATTAAAGCTCGAGAAAATTTGAAAGATATTATGTTGACAATGCCAATTGAAGAGGCGAAAAAGAAAATTGAATTAACTAAAAATGAATTGATTGAGAAATATAGAGATGCATTGGGAATTAAACAATGCCCAATCTGCTACGATTACTCCAAAATGATGGTGAAATTAGATTGTAATTGTGTCAACTTGTTCTGTTTATCTTGCATATCTGATATGCGAGGTAGAAATGTAAATTTTTGTATTAATTGTCCAACCTGCAGGAAGCTTACTTCCCAAAATGAAGACAAATTATATTATTATAATTAGATGAGTTTATTCGCAACATGTGATTGGAGTAAAGTAGTTGCACACTTATTGTGAACATTCTTGCTTATGAATTGCTTAATTCTCTTTGGACTATTTAATAATGATTTTATTATCTTGATCAAATTGTCAAAATCATTTGATTCTCCCTTTGATAATGAATATGATTTCTTAATCTTCTTAAGAAGTTCCTTCGCTTTCTTATATTCCCTCTTCAATCGAAGGGTTTCCTTTTCTTCATAGCTATAAATATCAGTTTCTTTTGCAAGCTGTTTAACATCATCTTCATAAGATGATGTATCGGTCTTGAGCAATCTCTTATATTTTTCATAATGTTCTAAGAAAGCCTTTGATAATTTATCAGTAGAATCTTGAGTATGTTTATCAGCAGTTGCTAATAATCCCAACATATTATCCTTGTCATCTCCTTCAATAATATTTCCCTTAATAGTCGCTCTAACTATAGACAATTTTGAATTGTATCTTTCCAATGTCTTCAAAAATTTTGGCTTGATTAGTCCCAATTTCTTAAGATACTCAGAATCACGCAGCATTTGTGCATAATGCTTTTTGCTTGCTTCCTTGAGTTCTTGAATTTTAATCTTCAAACTCTTTACAAAATCTACTTTCTTCTTATAATTTTTATAAATCTCATTCACTTCTTCGATTGATTTCTTCTTAGAATCTAAAACAGTTCTTAATTGACTTTCTTCTTTTGTTCTCGCTTGATTAATTATTTTAATAATATTTTTCTTGAGCATTGTGAGTTTCTTTTGAGAAATAGCGTGTTTTGTCTTGAACTCTTTAACAATTGACATTGTGTCAACCGTTTTCTTACTCTTCTTGCCTTTCTTGCTCTTCTTACCTTTCTTGCTCTTCTTACCTTTCTTGCTCTTCTTACCTTTCTTACTCTTCTTGCCTTTCTTAAATTCTTCGATTGCCTTCAACTCTTCCTGCTCCGCTCTCTTTCTAGCGTCTCTCTCAGCAATTAATTTTTCTTTTCTCTCTGCATCTCTTTTAATTCTCTCGGATTCCAATTCAGCTTTCTTAGCTTCTCTTTCTAATCTTTGCGCTTCTTCTCTCTTCTTCTTAGCTTCCTCATATTTCCTCTTTCTCTCCAATCTTAATGCTTCTTGTTGAGCTCTAATAGCATCTTCTTCTGCTTTTATCTCTGCATCCTCGGCTGCTTTTATTCTCGCTACTTCATCTGCACGAGCCTTCGCAACAGTTGGACTATCTTTTTCACATCCCTCTTTGAAGTAGCAATCTGGTCCTGTTGGTTTCCAAGCAAGTTGCCATTGTGATAACGGGGAAGTAGGACCCCAGTAACCACTCATATCCCATCTGCGTGCTCCATAATTCACATTCATAATAGATCCGCTTGGTGATCGAAAATCATTGGCATTTCTATTTCCATCAGCATCACCGCAAATTCCCTTCATTTTTCCAAAATAACTGTGAGGAGCATTAATTTCAACAACACCACAATATCCACCCAAAATCATTGCTCCAAAACCATTTTCACTAGTAATTTTTAATCCGCGTGATCTTGCTCTTTCACCTTTCCACTCAACTTTTTGATTGCCAAATCTTACCTTTAAACCACCAACAGTTAAGGTCCTATCACGAGGCAAATTTGTTCTTACACCATTAATTAATACAAAATTGTAATTGGAGACATCTGCTTCTATGATATCAGTTTTGTATTTAACTGAGACACCTGTCATACAAGAAGGTACTCCTGGTCTATTTGCTCCATTTTTCCTCATTTTTTCTTGTACTTCATAGTTATGAGTTTTAGCTAGAGTGTAAACACCTGGCTCTTGTAAATGAAAATAAGCTCCATCATAATTTGTAAAGTGAGGGTCGCCAGATGCAGTGCAAAATCTTCTACTAGAAGAAACTTTATCACTACTTGAAAATTCCTCAGCAGCAATTGCTGATTCCTTTGCAATCTTCTTATCTTTTGTGACCATCATATCTTCAAGGCATCCATCAAATATCTTCTTTTTATTTGCTAATCCTAATGAATGGCAATATCCAACAGCATCTTTGCCTTCTTTTGATTTTCTCCATCTATCCATTTTGTTTTTACTCTTCTTAAGTTCATTATTTGTAATTTTATCTCCAATCTTTACATCGTTTTTTGTTAAAACTGTTCTTTGTTGAGATATCGGTGAAGGGCTTGGTGTTCCATTCCCACCTTTACGGTGAAATATTTTTTTAACATTATGTGCTATTTTTTTAACAGCCTTACTAATTTTTCCTCGAAATCTAAGCAACCTTCTTGAGCTAGAATGCATTGCCTCTTCAACTTGAAGAAGTTTTCTACCAATATTTAAAGGAGGACCTACAAATGATTCACTTGTATTTTTTGGTTCATTCTCAATGATTACGATCTCTTGTATTGGACCTTCGGTTTTTGGAAATACGACGATTTCCTCTTCCGTTTTATTTACAGAAAAATGTAATCCCTGCTCAGCCGATGCTCTATTCTCATTTTTAATTGGAATAGATGCGACGAAGGAGAGGCTTAGAAGCAATAATGCTACATTAATGCATCTCATATATAATTATAAAATAATTTATTTTTTGAAAAAAAACATAATATACAATATTATATATGGAAATAAATTTTGTTAATAAATCAAAAACTAAAAATAATTTAGAAATTGAAACTTTAAACGGACATTATGTAGTAACTATTAATATAAAAAATCTTACAAATTATGAATTGAACGAAAATATAAAAAATATTGAAAAATTTCTAGAAAATAAAATTACGGTTAATTTTGATAATATTACCCATGATGAGATTGAAAATATTTTATTAAAATTAGATAATATATCTTACTCCTATAATAAAAATCGAAAATTATTAATACCAAATAATTATGCTAAATTAATAAAAGAGGTTGAAGATTATAAAACAATGGTAATAGAACCAAATAAAACACAAGACACATTATTAAAGTATTTCCTTTCAAAAATTCCATCAAATTACACTTATAAAAAATTCAATGTTTCAAAAAACGATAAAAATTTTCCCTTAACTTCTGCTGTAAATAGAGGATCATCTCATAAATCATATTTTGTCCACGTATTTCCTAAAAAACAAAATAAAAAATATCAAGATGTTTTCATGATTGGAAAATGCGTTGTTTTTGACTCCGGTGGTATGAATATAAAAACCCAAGATATGAATGATATGAAAACTGATATGGCAGGAGGAGCAATGGTTATGGCAGTATTAAATATGACTAGCCAACTAAAAAAGAATATAAACCTACTTCTTCCAATTGTTGAAAATTATATAGGTAGCAATGCTACGAAACCAAGTACAGTAGTTAAGACAATAAATGGAAAAACAGTTGAAATTATAGATACTGATGCAGAAGGCAGATTATGTATTGCAGATGCTGTTGAATATTTCAATAAATATCTTTATTCTAAAAATCTAAAAAGTCCAATCTTAATTGATGTTGCGACTCTAACAGGAAATACTACATATATAACGTGTGATACAAGTGCAATCATAACTGGTAATGATAAAGGTCGTAAATATATTTCCAAATTATTTAGGATTGGAGAAAATACAAAAGAATTCATAGATGTACTTATTCTTAGAGAAAATTACGTAAAATCATTAAGTAGCACAGTTGCAGATATTAAAAATTGGAGCGGTCAATGTCCAGCAGGTAGTTTAGTTGCCGCATCTTTTATAGATTATTTTGTTAAAAAAGATATTCCTTGGGTACATCTAGATGTTGCCAATGTTGTTTATAATAATGAAAGAGTAAGTAGTTACGGAGTTAATTTATTATCTAAATTTTTAGAATCTATATAAATATTAAATGGGAAATACAGAGTCAAAAGAAGAAATAGATATCAATAAAAATATAATTATACATCTTGAAATAAATACATTTTTTCACAATAGAGAAAATAAAGAATTCACAAACAATTTTAACTATCTTTTTCCAAACAATGAAAAAGAAATCAAAGAAAAAATTAAAAAGTATGTAAATAAGATAGTAAAAACATCATTTCTATCATTAAATTACAAATGTATGATAAATAATGATAATATTTTTATTGAAGTAGATAATCAAAAAGATGAGTTTTTATCAATTGGAATAATAACTAAATTGGATCCCAATATTGAATCAAAAACATTGAATAAAGAAGTAATCAAGTTATCTATTTTATATGCAATAAATTATGCTAAATCTTGTGAACTGGATGAAAATATATTTATAAAATTTGAAGAAAAAAATGTTATTGATTTACTTATCCACCAATAAATATTTTTTCCAATATTTATAACCAGCAACCTCATCGCTATCCCAGGGCTTTGTTTTTGAATTCCAATGAATAACGTAGGCGTTATCTGCTTGTTTTAATTTTGATTTTTCTTCACTTTCTTTTTCAGTTATTTTTCCAAAGCCTTTGCAGTTCCAATTTTTGTCAAGATCAATAACCTTTTTATAATAAATAATATTTAAGATAGGTTGAGTTCCCAATTTCCAGGCATTATTTTCTTTTTGATAATGAATCAACTCCTTTACTTCATTAATCATTTTTTCATCTCTATATTTCTTCAAATTCCAAACCATGAAACCAGCATTAAAAGCTTTTCCTGTATAACCCTGTTTATCCAGATTCATATTTTCACATTCCATATTTAAAGGGCTCGCTAAATAAAAATCCTTATTTATATAATCAAATTCTTTTAATAAATTATCAAAATTAGCTCTAACTATCATATCAATATCTAGATAAATCCCTTTGTCTATTTTTTTGAAAACGATTGGAAGATAAAATCTAGCGAAATTCATTATATTAAAAATATGCTGGTTTTTTGTTGCATTTTCTTTTAAAACTTCTATAATGTCCCGAAAATCATCAACATCATTAAATTTTTCAATATTAAATTCATAATTTTTAAAATGTTTTTCTAGCATTTTTCTATATTCTTCTTTCTTCTCAGCGACTAGAATAAAAAATCTAACATTTTTTTCATTCGTTTTTACAATTGAATTAATTAAAGTTAATGATGGAATAAAAAGATTACTATCCAATGACAATAATATATTATGCATTATAATATATCAATAAAATTTAAAATTAAATACAACAAAAAATATATCAATAATATTATATATGATTTTTCTATTCAAAGATAAGGTTTTAATATTGGCTTCTTTCTTCGCTTTTTTACTTTTAAATATTATAGAAAATTTAGTTCAATTTACAATTGGAAGAAAACCAGAATCAAAAAAAATTATTAGCATTACTAAACCAAGTAGAGAAGATTGGGTTAAAATTATAATAGTAACTTTAATTTTTGCAGTCCTTCAAGGTGTCTTCACTTCTCTTTTCAACTTTCTTTTCCATAAGGAAGGGTTCTAATTTTTTACATTGTATATTATCTGGTAATTCTATTGGTAAATATTCTTCCAATAAAAATAATTCCAATGATAAATCTTTTATTGGAATAGAATTAGATGTAAGCTTTTCTTCCAAAAAAATAGTTTTTATTGATTCCAATCTTCCTTTCATCCCACTCCCATTTTTCTTAGTTGGATGCTTAATCCTCCATTCGCATTGGAGTGCTATATTTGATGTTGGAAATCCAGTAAAATATCCAGCGAATTCCCATTTTTTACCACTAGTGTATTTTGCTCCTCCTTTAATCTCACTATTATGTTGTCTTAATCTTCTCACTAAGTCAACAGTGTATCCAACATATGTTTTTTTCCCACCAATCTCTCTAAGTATATAAACGTGATATGCCATATATAAAAATTGATTTTTAATTTTTTAGTTAGCCTTGTCTAGAAAAATGCAATCAACAATATCAAAATATAGAGTTATTGCAATGGGATTGAATTTTCTATTACACACTTTCTCTTTTTACTCAATAATAATAATTATCTTCAAAAAGAAAAATGAAAATTTTTACAATGATAAATCATCAAATTTATTTTTTAAGCTACTTTTTCTTGAGTGCTTATTTGGATTTTCATCAATAATGAATTTAACACTAGTGATTGTTTATTTTTTGAAAAAGATGATAAACTCAATGTATTGGCTTTTATTTTTAACAAATGTTTTCAATTTGATATACATAGAATTATCCTTCAACAATTCTAATGATTTCGAAAATTTAGAGAGAGAGTATGTTTTACTATTCAATAAGTTTTATTTACTAATGACAATTCCATTTATAGTTGATTTTATCACAACCTTAAATAATGATAAAAAGGAAAATTAAGATCTGCAATAGTTCTTATTGACAAGCAAATAAATAAAATAAAAAGGACCAAAAAAGAATGCTAAAAAGAAACCAATAATCTTATCTGCAGTAGAACCAGATCTTCCTAAACAAACAAGAGAAGTAATAAATGCACCTGCTCCTAAAATAAACCAAATTATAATAAATATACCTGCAACAATACTCACACCAAATAATGCTTTTGATCCTGGTGCATTAACTTTTCCCTTATCAGATTCACTATCCATATATTTTATGAAAATATAATTATTTTTATAAAAAATGATTAAATCTTTCGGCAGTATCTCTTATTAAAACCAAGATAAACGAAATAGAATGGAGCTAAAGGACCTAAGAAGATCGCTAATAATAACCCAATTACTTTATCAGAGGTTTCACCACTTCTTCCAAAACATACTAAAGATGTAATAAATGCGGCTAAACCAGCAACAAACCAAATAATTGCAAAAATAAGTATTACAATTCCAACTCCAGATACTTTGAGTTTCTCATTATCACTTTCCATTATAATAATTATAATATAAAAATATTTTATAAAATATGGAAGCTTATTATAATCTAAACACCGGTGAAATTTCATTGAGCTCAAATGAAATTATTAAAACAATTAAATTAAATGGTGAAGATATTGAAAATACAACAAATGAAAAAACCTTAAAATTTGTTGCGGAAAAACCAAAAAGTAATTTAATTGAAGTTAATGGAAAAGAAATTGCCATAAAATTTGTTAAACTAAAAATATCATATCAACCAATTATTGAATCTAGAAATCTAGATGGTTTAAATCTTATAAAATTAGTTAATAATCCTTACATTACTAAATATAAACTTACAGGTAAAGGAATGAAGGTCGGGATAGTTGACGGAGGAATGGTATATAAACATTACGAATTTTCAAATAATAATAGAGTTAAATTTTCACAAACCACCAGAACAGATTCGCATTCAACGCATGTGTGTGGAACAATTACTGCATTTGGTTATAATAAAAGAGCTTCAGGTGTTACTAAAGAAACTAATATTTATTCTTATACATTTAACGACCATATCTCTAGTTTAAACTCTTGTGCAAAGGGTGGAATAAATGCGACTAATAATTCATATGGTTTTTCATTAGGATGGAACTATAATAATTATTTTACAGGATTTACTTATGAATTTTACGTAGCCAATTACAAAAATGGAACTCTTGAAGAACCTTTTTTTGGAAAATATTCCAGTTATAGTGCAGATTTAGATAGTATCTCAAATAAATATCCAAATTTTGTAATGTGTTTTGCAGCTGGAAATGATAGAGAGGATAAATATACGAGTGGTAATTGGTACATTTCTAAAAACAACGGCACTTGGGTAGCGATGGATCCTAAAATATATCCACCTCCCAAAAGGGATGGAGATTATGATTGTATCGATACACTAGCTTGTGCTAAAAATATAATCACCGTTGGAGCTACTATTGATAATTCATCTATTACAACAACATTTTCATCATGGGGACCTACAGATGATCTACGAATAAAGCCAGAAGTAGTTGCCAATGGAAATATTGTATTTTCAACAACAAATACAGGCTTTAAGCGTTATACTTCAATGTCCGGTACTTCGATGGCAACACCATTTGCAACAGGAAGTTGTATTTTGATCCAGCAATTTATTAGCAATAACCTAAAATATTTCCCACTTTCCTCAACAACAAAAGCAGCTTTAATTCAAGGAACAAATAATAAAATAATAAATGGTAAAAATGGATTTGGATTAATAAATATGTTAAATACTTTAAAATTTTTAGAAGATGTTCTATTGAAAAAATCCATATTGATAGAAGCAACAATTGGGCAAGATTATGTATATGTTTATGATAATGTTCAAACTTTAACAGCAACATTATGCTGGAATGATCCAGTAGGAAAAATAACAGGGCAAACTGATATTAATAATCCCTTGCAATCAATAACAAATAAATTAGGTTTATATGTTGAAAATAATGGAGTATTTTATTACCCATTTAGAATTGAAAAGAAAGAATTAGATGCGGTTCAAAAAACTTCAACTACTTTCAATCAATCGTTATTAGTATCTCATGATAATACCCAAAAAATTATTATTGAAAATTTAACAGGAACAAGCAAAGTTTATGTTAGAAACATTTCATCAAATATTAATCAAAAATTTAGTTTGTGTATAAGCCCCTCATTCTAAAATAAAATATGAGTAAACAATATGAAAAAGGCGTTATTAGTAGGGATCAACTACATTGGTTATTCATATGGATTGAATGGTTGCATCAATGATGTAATAAATATACAATCATATTTGAAATCATCCAAGAGGTTACAAATATTTTTTAATTTTAAGAGATGATGATAAAAAAAATTTGCCAACCAGAAACAATATTATTAATGGTATAAGAAAATTAGTGAAAGATGCAAAAAAAGGAGATGAATTATGGTTTCATTTCTCTGGTCATGGAGTACTTCAACGAGATACAAATGGAGATGAAGAAAGCGGTCAAGATTCTTGTATTTGTCCTGTAGATTTCGAAAAAAGTGGTTTTATTATTGATGATGATTTACGAAGATTATTAGTAATTCCTGATGGCGTAAAATTATATGTAATTTTAGATTGTTGCCATAGTGGAACTGGATGTGATTTGCGCTATAAAATTGAGGATCAAAGCTATTACAATAAAAGTGGGAGACCATTGAAATATGATTCAAATGACTGGACTCTTAAACAAACAATGTATCAATTCAAAAATCATTCTAAGAGTAATGGAGATATTTATATGATTAGTGGATGCCAAGATTCTCAAACTAGTGCAGATGCAGTTGAAGAAGGTCAATCACAGGGAGCACTTACATATTGTTTGCTAAAAACTTTAAAAAACAATTTTGGTAATTGTAAATGGAAAGTATTACTAAAAGATTTGAGATGTTTATTAAAGATAAAAGGATATACCCAAATACCAGTATTAACTTCCGGAAAGCAAATTAACACTGACGATAATATTTTTGTAACAGAAAAATCAATTGACAATTTACTAGATAAATTAATTTCACGCGGATTAATTATGTAAAATATTACATTTATTTATTTTTCTTCTAACATTATCAAAATCTACTTCCTCTATATCATCCAATCGATGATATGAATTCATATATTCAATCAAATTAATAAAAATACTTGCACGATTTCCTGGTTCATCTTCATAAATGAATTTTATAAAATATGCATAAGCCAATATAATTGCTTTATTTGTTGATTTTGATTCATTATGAAGATCACAATATCCAAATTTTCCAGGATTTCCATTGTGCTTACACCCTGGAATTTTGCATTTATTAAAAGGTCCAATCCATTTCAAATGAGAAGTTTCAAATCTATAATAGGTTAGTGCTTCAACATTTTCTGTATTAATATTTTTATCACATCTTAAACAGTATATATTTCTCCTTTGTTTTAAACAATGATAGTGAAAAAGACAATTACAATCTGTTGCTCTTAATATTTCACACTCATTTGGATCTAAATTCATCTCTCCATTGCAAATCATACAAATATTTAAATTTTTCAAAATATCACATCGACACATTGGACATTTTTTGTTTGCTGGACTTTTCATTAAACTGCTGTAACAATTTTGATGAAGAATATGAGAACATTCTAATTTGTGTTCATCTTCTTTTAGAACATCATCTAAACAAATTGAACAAGTGGGATTCATTTTCTAATTAGAAGATAAAAATCATTTTAAATTTTAAATTTTCACAAATAATATTTTTCACAATTCAATTTAAGGATTTCTATTTACATATAATTGCTTATGTTAACTAAGTTATATTTAACTAATAAAGAAATTGCTGTTTTTCCTCTTAGTGAAATAAAAGGATATAATGGATTTGCAATACTTGATTGCTTTGATCGCATTCATAGAAATCATAAGAATTTTCTTCCCAATCTTTTCAATGATAGACAAGTTTTCATTTCTTCGAATAGCTTCCAACAAAATCATTCAAATCTCGCTAGAAGAATTCGAAAATACATTGATAGACTATTACCAAATAAAATTATTGCCATTGGAGGAGAGGCATACTTATATGGAATAACGAAATGTGAAGATATCATTCATTATACAAATTCTAAATATATATTTGATGATTGTGAATTTAACAATAAATTTTATAGAAAGAACATTGAAAATAATTTAATTGATTACAATAAAGATAATATTTCGAATAAATATGATTTTTGTTTAGTAAATTTGAGTAAATTACCTACATATTTGGTAAGTCAATTGAATAAAAATATTTATTGTAAATTAGTTATTATTAGTTGCAATCATGAAGATTTTTGGAAAAAACGAGAGTTATTAGATAATTATAGATTGGTTCAGAGAGAAAAATTTATTTGCTGGAAAATTGGATATTTTCTTACAATAAATATTTTTGTCCCAAAGTTTATTAGTCTTGGGGGTAATTGTAGTGTTGCTCACCAATTGCAAAAAAGAAATCTTAGATTTTTTAGTTACCCGTTTGATTGGAGTAAAATAAAATATAAAAAATTAGTTGATGTCTTGAAAAATGATTTTATTGATTTTACAAATTGCCGAATTGGAAAATATTCGGAGAATCATGATTTGAGCTATATTGTAAAAAATAAATATTGCTCTTTTGCTCATGAAATAAACGATATTACTAAATTGGAAGATTTTCAAAATAAATTGGAAAGAAGGATTAAACGATTTAATTCTCTAGAGAATTGTGTATTCATTCGAGTTGAATTAGATAACGTTAAAGATTATTCTCAATTAGTTGGAGAATTGGATAAATTAGTAAAAAATTATAGATTGATTGTTATTTCCAAGGAAAAACCCACTGGGAGAATAAGCCACTACAAATTACCTAAATTTATAGATTGGAAAATAAATAACTTTGATTGGGAAAAGATTATCTAGGAATATATCCTAAGGCTACTTGAGGTGTTGTTTGAAATTTGTTTGGTTGTGGTCCATCTCTATAACGTTGGATATAAACATATGGAAAAGACTTTGCGGAGTAACCTGATTCCACATTCGTATAAATATAAGGATTCCTGATTATTCTTGGAGGAGCTATTTTTTTAAATTCTATTAATGGTGGATTTTCTTGTATTTTTGGACGTTCTTCTATCTTATTCATCTCAACTATTTTTTGTTTATCTATATCTTTTAAAAAAGTTATACTAGCATTAGCTAATTTATTTGGTAAATTAACATTTTGAGGTTTAAATCTAAATACAATTTCATCTTTTTTAAAAATAACTTTTTTTAGATCAAGAATAAATTTATTATTTTCATTTTGAACGAGAGCTTTCTTTAAAAAATTATTTGGTGTTTCATAAAGATTTTCATTTTTTCTTTTTGTTGAAAAAATAATTGCACCATTTTTAATTTTTTTGATATCGAAATCACATCTAACTAATTCCATAAATATTATAAGATAATTATATCCATAAATATGGTCCCTTTCCTTTAACTTCAACTCTTTCTTTCATTGGTTCAACCTCAATATCAACTCTCTTTCCTTGAACTAGCCAATTAAATCTACCATTTTCACCATAAACTCTAAATTTATTATTATCAGGTTCAGTAGCATTATAAGTTATAATTTTACCATTATAAATTGGTGTAACTTGAACTGTTAAATCAGTCGCCAATTTATCTAAATAATATGGAAGTTGTATTTCAACATACTCATTATTAGTAATTTCGCCTTTTCCACGGTAATAAACACCAGCCTCAGGACCTTCCAAACAAGCATGAACAAGATATCTATTCATATCGACTGGATGTTGTATAACGAATGTCTTGGTATCAGATGAATAATAAAATCCTGTTACACCACCTGTTACACCATAAAATACTAACTGTTGCGCAGATGTAGTTATTGCGATATTACCTGCTGTTATTGTTGTTCCTGTTGGACCTGTTGCTCCAGTTGCGCCTGTAGTTCCTGCAGCACCAGTAGCACCAGTAGCACCAGTTTCACCAGTCGATCCAGCACCAGTAGGACCGGTTGCTCCAGTTGCGCCTGCGGTGCCAGTTGCACCAGTATTGCTAGCACTACCAGGAGAACCAGCTGCGCCGGTGGCGCCTGTAGCTCCTGCAGTACCAGTAGCACCAGTTTCACCAGTCGATCCAGCACCAGTAGGACCGGTTGCTCCAGTTGCGCCTGTAGCTCCTGTAGCTCCTGCAGCACCAGTTTCACCAGTCGATCCAGCACCAGTAGGACCGGTAGCACCAGTTGCGCCTGCGGTGCCAGTTGCACCTGTATTGCTAGCACTACCAGGAGAACCAGTTGCGCCGGTGGCGCCTGTAGCTCCTGCAGTACCTGTAGCACCAGTTTCACCTGTCGATCCAGCACCAGTAGGACCGGTTGCGCCTGTAGCTCCTGCAGCACCAGTAGCACCAGTTTCACCAGTCGATCCAGCACCAGTAGGACCCGTTGCTCCAGTTGCGCCTGCGGTGCCAGTTGCACCAGTACTGCTAGCACTACCTGGAGAACCAGTAGCGCCGGTGGCGCCTGTAGCTCCTGCAGCACCAGTTTCACCAGTCGATCCAGCACCAGTAGGACCGGTTGCGCCTGTAGCTCCTGCAGCACCAGTAGCACCAGTATTGCTAGCACTACCTGGAGAACCAGTAGCACCAGTAACTCCAGTAGCTCCAGTAGCGCCTTCGGTGCCAGTTGCACCTGTAACACTCGCGCCTGTAGCGCCTGTAGCACCAGTTTCACCGGTAGCGCCAGTTACACCTGTGGCTCCAGTAACACTCGCGCCTGTAGCGCCGGTAGCTCCAGTAGCGCCTGTAGCGCCGGTAGCTCCAGTAACACTTGCGCCTGTAGCGCCGGTAGCTCCAGTAACACTTGCGCCTGTTGCGCCAGTTTCACCAGTAGCGCCAGTAACACCAGTAGCCCCAGTAACGCTCGCGCCAGTAGCGCCGGTTTCACCGGTAGCGCCAGTAACACCAGTAGCTCCAGTAACGCTCGCGCCTGTAGCGCCGGTCGCTCCAGTAGCTCCAGTGACACCAGTGGCTCCAGTAACACTCGCGCCTGTAGCGCCTGTAGCACCAGTTTCACCGGTAGCGCCAGTAACACCAGTAGCTCCAGTAACGCTC
>Ga0194133_10001117_pt1 | contig 50039 bp, 39 predicted proteins | sample TA2KigOf40mmetaG_FD_155448 | JGI IMG/M metagenome (GOLD analysis project Ga0194133, IMG submission 155448) | Freshwater microbial communities from Lake Tanganyika, Tanzania - TA2015055 Kigoma Offshore 40m | ecosystem: Environmental > Aquatic > Freshwater > Lake | place: Tanzania: Lake...
GCCGTCAAGGCGACCCTACGGGCAAGCTGCGCTTGGCCTTGACCGCTGCGCGCCTTGGGCAAAGCAACCTTATATCGAGGCGAAGGGCTTAACTGAAGGTCGAGATACTATGAATCCGCTGGACGAAGTTTGGACGTCTTGACAGCACTACGGAGCCTTAGGAATCATCCGCAATTTGCGCGAAACTTAGACTGAGGCCGCCTAGCTCGACGGAGCGAACGCGCGTGAACCTGACGCGCTGGCGGCTACACCAACTCAGGTCATCGGAAAGGAACCGATGCACGCTCGATCCACAGAGAAGGTTGCCTCATTCCGTGGCGCAGAATACGTAGAAAATAACGAACTTCAAGAATGGCAAGCGGAGGTTCTGGAGACGTTTTTTAAGGAATGCCCAAAAGCGTTTGAGGAATTCAAGGGGCATGTATTCCAGGAGTTTCTCGATCTAAAGTCTCTTGCAGATAATTGGCCGGACTTGCAGCCGTTTCGTGACGTGTTTCTGAAGTGGCTTCGGCGATATAGGTTTGACCAGTGCGAATGGATTGTTGATGCTTTACTCGATTCTCTGGGCGACCTCGATCAATTCCCAGAGTTGTTCAAGGATGAATATCGTGCTGACCGTAATCGAGCGGGATGGCTTGTGACATCAGAACCATTCCGTTTCGAGTTTCGGGGCTTCGAGTTGAACGGGGAATCGCGCGAGAAATATCAAGTCCAACTTGAACAACACCTCAAAGCTGCAATCGAGCAGCACTTCACAAAAGCTCAACAACTGGCCGCAGAGCGTGGATTGAAGGTGGCGAAGGATCGAGATCCTGTTCATTTCAAATGGCTCATCCAATATTTATGTCGCAACTGGACGTATAAGGATATCGGCTCAAAGGGGAGACCTCGCGCAACTGCCGACGCCGTCAGAAAGGCGATCAGGCGACTTGCTGAGGAGCTAGCCATCCCCCTGCCAGAGGCACCCAAGGGCAGGCCACGCGGTTCATAATTCGGACTTTTACGCCACAAGGTTCGCCGTCCTAATTACTCAGCCTACGATCAAATCACGGGAGCGATCAAGAGTTCTCGAATCTGATCCTAAAGGTTGAAAAATGCTGACTAGAGTAAACGACTTTTGCCGAAAGCATCCAAACGAATTCGGCACCCCACAGCGAGTTTATACGGCAGTGCGCGAAGGCGTACTACCCATTGGCGTAGCAGTTCGCCTAGGTCGCAAGATCCTCATTAACGAGACAAAGTATCAGGCGTGGATCGATGCTGGCGGTTCCGCATTGCCGGGCGGATGGCGTCGGGAGGCTGAATGACAGAGACCTCCATCGCTGAAGTACTCAGGCTCACCAGGCAACCCGCACCCAAAGGGCGGCGCTTCTCGCGCAGTTGGGTTGGAAGTAATGATCCCAATTGCACCGAAAGCGAAGACGGGACCAAGTTTTTTTGTCACTCAACTGGCACCGGGGGCGATGCGGCAACGCTATACAAAGAAATCACTGGCTGCAGCATTGGCGAAGCCTTGACCGCGCTAGAGGCGGCGGGCGTTCGGCAACCATCGCAACGCGTAAGCACGCAGAAGCCAGCGAAGCCAAAGGGCGAACCCAAACCCGTCGCCTATTACAACTACGAAGACGAAAGCGGAAAGGTTCTCTACCGCGCCGTCCGCAAAGAACCGGGTTACGAGGGACGCGATAAGACCTTCGTCATGGAGCGACCCACCGCGCGCGGCGGATGGGCCACTGGCGTCGGGGATATCGAGCGCGTACCGTACCATTTGCCCAGACTGTTAGCCGCTGATCCGAACGAACCTGTCTACATCGTCGAGGGCGAAAAAGACGTCTTAACGGTCGAGAGATTGGGATTCGTTGCGACTTGTAAAGCTGGCGGCGCGTCGGGGGCTAACCAGTTTGCCGAGTGGCTGAATTGCTTCGCGAACCGCGATGTTGTTCTCCTCCCAGACAACGACACGGCGGGCCGGAAATTCTCGGCCGAGGTGGCGGAGATCCTGCAGCCCATTGCGGCGTCGGTGCGAGTGGTTGCGCTTCCCGGCTTGCTGGAGAAAGGCGACGTGTCCGACTATATAGCGGCTGGCGGTACGCGGGCCGAGCTTGAGCAGTTGGTGGCTGCAGCGCCGAACTGGGCACCATCAACCGCACTGGCAAAGGTCGAAGAGCCACAAGGCAAAATTGCCGAATTTACCGAGCTAGACTTCACCGACGCTGGGATAGCGGAGCTAGTGGCGAAGCTTCACGGCGACGGGATACGGCGAGCATTGGACACTGGCGAGTTTCTTGCATTCGACGGGCGGCGCTGGATTCGCGGCGAGGCGGCTAACAAAATCGTCGAGCGCTTCATTCTGGATGTGGGCCGCGATATCTACGAGCGAGCACCGGGGATGTCTGCCGGGCTCTCGAAACACGCCATGAAGGCGGGCTGGCGCGTGCAACAAGACCCAGGTACGAAGGCCGTGTTGTCGAGGCTGGCGGCGGTGGAAGCCATCGGTACTACGTTCGATACATTCGACACCGACGGCGAGCTTCTCAACGTCGCGAATGGTACGTTGAACCTTCGCACTGGCGAACTTCACCCGCATCGGGCCGGGGACCTCATAACGCGGCTCATCGACATCCTTTATTCGGCATCGGCACCCGCGCGGGTCTGGGTCAGTACCATCGGCCAGATTTTCGCACCGAATCCCGAGTTGGTTGAGTATCTTCAGCGAATGGTGGGCTACGCTTCGACGGGCTTAATCCGCGAGCACGTTTTTCACATGCTGATTGGCACAGGGCGCAACGGTAAGAGTCTCATCGTGGAGGCATTGGCCGAGGTTTTCGGCGAGTATGGTTTGGCAATCGGGGCCGATACCCTAGCAAGGGCTCATGACCTACAACGGCCGCGTCCTGATGTGGCGTTAATGCGGGGCAAGCGCTTCGTCTTCAGTCAAGAGGCTAACCGTAACACGCCATTCGATGAGGCTCTGGTTAAGCGTGTGAGCGGCGGCGACACAATCTCAGCGCGCGTATTGCACCAGAACCCTATTACATTCCGAAGCACAGCGAAGCTGTTCTTGAGTACAAATCACGCACCGGAAATTAGCGGCACCGAGACGGCCATCTGGCGGCGGATGCGGCTGATACCGTTCCGCGTGAGCTTTGCAGGCCGCGAAGACGTGACACTCCCGCAAAGGCTCAAGGCCGAGCGCGAAGGAATTCTGGCGTGGGTCATCGAGGGAGCGAGGCGCTACTTCGAAATTGGACTTGAGGCGCCGGAAGTTGTAACCGAGGCCACCGACGAATACAGGCGGCAGTCCGACCAGTTGGGCCGATTCGTCGAGGATCGTCTCATGTTCATCGACGGCGCAACCGTTGCGGCGAAGCGGATTCAGGATGCTTACCGGGCGTGGTGTGCAGAATCCGGCGAGAGGGAACAACGGTCCGCAGCGTTGTCTGAGTACCTCGCCGCGAAGGGCATCGAAAAGAAGAGAATCACCGAAGGGAATCGTTATTTGGGCGTCAGTGTGAGGCCAGAAATGGGGGAGCAGGATGAATTTTGATGCACTTTATGTAGGGCATGTACCCTCTCCCACTTATTCCCATAATTCAATTCCTATACAAACTTGTGAAAGTGCCTACATAGAGTGCATAACCAACATTTTCTCCCCATTCAGACAAACTCAAAGGAACTCAACTGCAATGGGTAAAGGAGCTACGCTTGAGCGGTCGAAAGCGCTAGCTGGGGAGGTGGCCGCTTGAACGCGAAGGCCAAAGGCACACGAAACGAACATCGCTCTATGCGCTTGCTCGAATCGGCGGGCTACTCCTGCACCCGAGCGGCGGCATCGCTGGGCGCTTGGGACATCGTCGGCATCGGCTCAACTGACGTTGTTCTGGTGCAGGTCAAAACGAACGCATGGCCGGGGAGCGTCGAGACGGACACCATGAAGAGCTTCCCCGCACCTGCAAACGCGCGGAAGCTGATCCACCGATGGAGAGACAGGCAACGAATGCCAGATGTGAGAGAGCTTTGATGGTCCTTGGCATCGCCAGAGAGCGACTTTTGGGCATCGCGGCGGGCGGATGGATACATAGGCTGGGCAGCTTATGCAATGCACCTGCGTTCCATTGTGCGCGAAGGCGGGGCATCTGCAAGGGTGTCCCTGCCAGCGCTGGAAAGTTCACGACCCTCCGGTGGGAACCGCGCGATGAAGCCGGAAAACGCCGCCGCAGTTACATAGACTTCCCCTCAATCGGTTAGGGGTGTGAGGATTCTCTAGGGATGCGAAGCCTTTACCACTTGTGCAAGCTCATGTATTCGTAACCAAAATAGGCAATTCGATTAGAGGCTTGACATCGGTGGGGAGTGGCGGTATCGTGACGGGCGTGGCTGGTGTTACTAGCACCGAGCCACTACCCTAAACCAATCCGCGAGGTAACCGCGAAATGGCCTTTAGCTATTCTCCCATTCACCCTGCCCAATCGGGCAAGCATACCCCACAAGTTTTCAGCCTCAGCAACCGCACCACACGCGGCTAGGCGACCCGCTTCTCACGTCCTGCCGCACAGCACTCGGACCGGGCGTGGCGGCGCATATCAACCCAGACACGAAAAAGGAGAACCTCATGAAGCCCACATTGAGCACCGCATTAGGCAGGCTCGAAGCCGACCTGGCTAGCGAACACACATCACCCGAGGCGGAATTTATTCAGTGCGTCTTGAGCCTATACGACAGTGGCTTGCTCGACCCTGCAAGGGCTGAGCTTGCGCTTCAAGACTGGCGCGATGAACTGGCCGTGATGCAGCACCACGTCAACGCAGCGGCAAGGTGCCAGCCTGAAATGCTTGCCAGCGCACTGGAGGCCGTTTAATGGCCGGGCAAATTGTCAACAGGGGCGAGCGTACATGGCTAGTTCGCGTATTCGTCGGCAGGGATGGCAACGGCAAACGCTGCTACCAAAACCGGACGATTCACGGCGCGCGGCGGGACGCTGAAAAGGCGTTGGCCGACATGCTCACCAAGCGAAGCCTAGGGCCGCAACTCATCGACATAGACCGCGTACTCGTCAGTGAATTGCTGGATGACTTGGAGCGCGACTATCGGCTCAATGGCAAGGATGCCAAATGGTGCAACGAGAAATGCAGGTTGCATCTTCGGCCATTCTTCGGGGCGATGCGGGCGGCGCGAGTTACGTCTGCCACCATTGCGAATTATTGCGACACGCGGCTAGAGGCGGGCGCGGCGCTGGCGACGATCAACAGGGAGTTGAGTCTGCTCAAGCGGTCCTTCAATTTGGCGGCGCGGGCTACTCCGGCAAAGGTTCATGCGGTGCCGCATATCAAGTTGTTTCGGGAATCTAACATAAGGGTGGGTTTCTTTGAGCATGGTGAATACCTCGCGATGCGGGCGGCGCTGCCAGACCACTTGAAACCTGTGCTTGTCGTTGGCTACTACACCGGATGCCGTCGAGGGGAAATTCTCTCGATGCGGTGGGAGCAAGTAGACTTGATGGCGGGCTGTATCCGCCTTGAGGTCAACACCACGAAAAACGGCGAGGCCCGCGTTATCCACTTGGCACCCGAGGCGCTAGAAGTGCTGAAGCTGCAAAGGGAACGCACCTTACAGGCGCACCCTGGCTGCCCTTGGGTATTCCACTACAACGGCGACAAGCTGGATTGGTTCTACAAATCGTGGAATGAAGCCTGCAAGCGTGCTGGGCTGGTGGATGAGGGCGGGAAACCTACCAAGCTCTTCCATGACCTTCGCAGATCCGCCGTGCGCAATTTAGTGCGGGCGGGTACTCCCGAATCTGTTGCAATGCGGATAAGCGGCCACAAATCACGAAGCGTTTTTGAACGGTACAACGTGGTCTCCGAAGCCGATATCAGGCAGGGGGCGGCGCGGCTGGCGGAATACCTTCAGGGCGTCGAGCGGCACACAGCGGAGCAGGAGCGGCACACTATAGGCACACAAGGCCAGTTGGAGATGGTCCAATAGAGGGCCGCTGAAGGCTGGCAAGCAATTGCATGGATAGGATTTATGTGTGGTGGGCCCTGTTGGATTCGAACCAACAACCAACGGATTATGAGTCCGCTGCACTAACCGTTGTGCTAAGGGCCCTCGCTCTCAAATTGTCGCAACAATCCCCACCCGAAAGCTACTTCCCCCGCTGCGCCGCACTCTGAAACGGTGTCTCCAACTTCCCAATCCCCTCGATCTCAATCGTCACCATATCTCCCGCCTTCAAAAACTCCTGCCGCTCCATCCCCGTCCCCGACGGCGTCCCCGTCGCAATCACATCCCCCGGATACAGCGTCAGAATCGACGTCAGATACATCAGCATGTGATGCTCCTTCCACAATAGCTCCGCCGTCGTGCCATCCTGCTTCACCACCCCATTCACCCGCGTCACAATCTTCAGCCGGTCATAATTCGGCAGAAACTCCTTCGGCACAATCACGGGCCCGAAGGGAGCTCCGCGATCCGTGCTCTTGCCCTCAAACCAGTTCGCTCCGGGGAACATATTCTGCTCACGCCGCCGCCCGCCACGATCGCTCAAATCGAACAGAATGCTATACCCGAACACCGCATCGTGCGAGTTCTCTTTCGTCAGTTGGTAAGAAGTCTTCCCCATCACGATCGCCATCTCACCTTCCCAGTCCACCCGCCCACGACCTTCCGCGATGAAATACGGCGAGCCGGGATCAATGATGCAAGACCGCGGCGACTTGGCAAAAAATATTGGCGCATCGCGGTCCGGATCGATCAGCGCAGCCGCAGCCGCGTTGAACCCACCGCCACCGCCGCCCTTGGCCGCCGCCGCTGACATCGGCCTCGCGCCCATCCCCTCGGCATGCGCCCGATAATTCGCCGCCGCGGCCAGCAGGTTCCACGGATACTTCACCGGCGCCAGATACTTCACCTTCGTCGATTCATGAGCAAACGCCGGCTTGCCTTCACGCTTCAGATAATTCGCGATCTGATACAGCCTGCCCCGCACGGAAGGATACTGTTCGATCAGATCCCGCATCTCCCCCGGAAACTTCACCGCCTTAAGTTTTGCGGCCCGCGTAACATAGGCATTCGCGGTCGCGATTTCAACAATCACCCGATCCTGATCGAGCAACATTGCGAGCACTGGCCCCTTGCCACCCACTTCAATCGTCGCCAGTTTGAAAGGGGTCTCCGGCGTCTCTGGCACAGCCGCCATCAACGCCGCGCTCAACATCAAGATCGCATTCATAGCTGCCAGTTTACTGAAAGCCAATCCACGCAATCCGTCAAATCAGGCGTGAATCCCCGGCGCCTCATGCCCCAGAGCTTCGACATACTCGATGTAGCTCCCCGGGTACAGCCGCGGCTCCCGCTCCTGACCCGTCTCCCCACCCAACTCCAGCACTCGCGAAGCCAGCCCACGCAAGAACATGCGGTCGTGCGACACAAAGATCATCGTTCCTTCGAAGTCCTTCAGCGCCTCCACCAGCATTTCCTTCGTCGCTAGATCGAGGTGGTTCGTGGGCTCGTCGAGCACCAGAAAATTCGGTGGATGATACAGCATCCTCGCCATCGCCAGCCGCGACTTCTCGCCCCCCGACAACGACCGGATCTTCTTGTCGGACTCTTCACCCGAAAACTGAAAAGCCCCCGCCAGCGTCCGCAACGACCCAATTGCATCCTTTGGAAAATCCTTCTGCAACTGCTCAATCACGGTCAAATCCGGGTCCAGAATATCCAGTGCCTGCTGCGCGAAGTACCCCATCGAAAGGCTCGCTCCCAGCTTCACAATCCCGCGGTCCGGCTCACTCGCCCCCGCAATAATCTTCAACAGCGTGCTCTTCCCCGCGCCATTGCGCCCCATCACCGCCCATCGCTCCCCACGCCGGATCGTGAAGTTGAATCCCTGATAGATCACCCTCTGCCCGTACGCCTTATCCATGCCTTCCACAACAGCCACCAGATCCCCGCTCCGCGGTGGCACCCGGAAATCAAACTTCACCACCTGCCGCTTCTTCGGCAATTCGATCTTCTCGATCTTGTCTAGCGCCTTGATGCGGCTCTGCACCTGCGCCGCCTTCGCCGCATGCGTCTTAAACCTCTCGATAAACCGCTGCTCCTTGGCCAGCATCGCCTGCTGCCGCGCAAACGCCGCCTGCTGATTCGTCTCTCGAATCGCCCGCTCTCGCTCGTAGAAATCGTAGTTCCCCGAGTAAGTAATGATCTCGCCCTCGTCGATTTCAATGATCTTGTTCACGATCCGATTCATAAACTCCCGGTCGTGCGACGTCATCAACAACGTCCCCTCATACTCTTTCAAGAACTGTTCGAGCCACACGATCGATTCGATATCCAAGTGGTTCGTCGGTTCGTCCATCAGCAATACATCGGGCCGCCCCAGCAACACCCGCGCCAGTGCCACGCGCATCTTCCACCCACCCGATAGCGCCCCCACATCTCCGTCCACCTGATCGTCGGCAAATCCCAGCCCCGCCAACACTTCGCGCGCCTGTGCCTCCAGCGTGTACCCACCCAGGTGCTCATACTCTTCCTGCACCTCGCCAAACCGATCGAGAATCTTGTCCATTTCATCGGCCCGCGCCGGGTCTTCCATCGCATTCTGCAACTCAGTCAGCTCATGATGCAGATCCCCAACACGCCCACTGCCCGCAATCGCTTCATCGATCACCGGCCGACCGGCCATCTCGCCCACATCCTGGCGAAAATAACCCAGCGTCATCTTCTTCGGAACAGAGATGTCCCCGTCATCCGCCGTTTCCTCGCTCATAATCATGCGGAACAGCGTTGTCTTGCCCGCTCCATTCGGGCCCACCAGCCCCACCTTCTCGCCAGGGTTTAACTGAAACGACGCCTCGACAAAAATCAACTGCTTGCCGTACTGCTTTTGAATATTGGAAAAAGAGATCATCCGCTCTCTTAAGCTAGCATCCCCGCTGCTATTTCTGGCCGATTTCCCTGACCTTCATCCACGCAAAGGTGAGTGCCGAATAGCCCAGATAAAGCCAATGCAGCGGCACCGCTCTCAACGCAAACCAGAGTCCTCGTTTTCTCACGAGAAACCAGTGCCAATCCCCTCGCAATCCCGTCGCCGCCAACAGCAACCCCAACCCCTCCACCCGCCAGCACAACAAGGCACCGCTCAAGACCAACGCCGCACACACCCGGTCTCGCCAGCGTGTATTCAAATCATTCCGCAGGCCCTTCCGCGACTGCATCAACTCAATCCAGGGGATCGCCCTGCCAAGCACGTCCGTCCTCACCATACTCCGCAACGTCCAATACTTGCGGTGCTTCACCTGTATGGCTGGATCCAACTCGATCTTCCCTCCGGCGTCGCTCAGCCGCAGCCCCAGGTCCACATCTTCGAGCCATCTCCGTGCAGGGTCGAATCCACCAGCCTTCTCAAACGCAGCCCGGCTCATCGCCCCGCATCCCGTCCAGAAGGTAATGGCCACTCTGTCTCCGGTCTGGTGCGTATAGTGATGAAACAGATTGCGGAATTCCGAAACCAGCGTTTTCACATAGGGCTCATCGTCATAAGACCCCATCACCGCGTCCACATCGCCTTGCTCCACCCGCGCCACCAGTTGCTCCACCGCTCCGGCATGCACTTCAACATCCGCGTCGAAGAACACCAGCACGCTTCCGCTTGATTCCGCCACCGCCCGGTTCCGTGCTGCCGCCGGCCCTTCGTTCTGAAGATTGCGAAACACTCGCGCTCCAGCCCGCTCGGCGATCTTGCCAGTTCCATCGCTCGATCCGTCGTCCACCAGCACAACCTCTCCACCCTCTGGCCAACTCGCCACGATCGAACCAACCGCCGCCTCCACATCGTTTGCCGCATCTTTGGCGGCAATGATCACGCTATATCGTGGCATTCACCTTCTCGGGCGTCGATGGCTGCATTGCTTCCATCGAGTCGATTTCTTCCTGGCTCAAATGAAACCCATCTTCGTGATAGTGCTCGTCAGCGTTCACATGCCAGAGATCATGCTTTCCCAGTTCCATGATGTTCCGCGATGCCAGCACGCCCGTCAGCATCGAGTGATCCTGATTGTTGTACCGGTGCATGCCGTTGCGACCGACACACTGCAGATTGCTCGCCTCTTCCCGCAAAAACCGCTTCACCGCATCCACCGCTACCGCGTAGTTGTCGTCATAGATCGGGTACGCTTTCGGCTCCCGGATCACGCAGCCATCCTCAAAGTCTCCCTTTTTGGCCAGACCGAGCTTCACCACCTCCGCCCTTGCCAGCGAGATCAACTCTTTGTCCGACATCGACCACAGAGCATCCCCTTCAAACACGAAATACTCCATCCCAAGGCAAGTCGAGGTTTCATTCGGTACCATCTCAGGGCTCCAGTTCCTGAAGTTCTGAATCCGCCCCACCTTTACTCCCTCGTCATGCACATAAATCCAGTTATCAGCAAATGGGTTCGCTACCTTCAAAATCAACGCAACGGTCAAGAAGTCCAGGTAGCGCAGCTTTTGCACCGCATTCAAATACTCAGGCCCTGCTGGCTCCAGACTTTCTACCAACGTTCGCATCGGCATGGAACTAATAAAGTGCTCTCCGCGCCAGGTCTTCCCGCCAGCAACCACTGCGTTCACTTTGCCGCCACCCCACTCGATGGCGGTAACGTCGGCGTTGTACTCCACGCCACCCACCATCTCTGCCGCCTTTTCCCACATCATCCCGGGGCCCAGCCTTGGATACTCGAAGCTGTCAATCAGGGTCTTCAAACCAGGTCCTTTGGCTCCTGGAATCATCTTTGCCAGCACAGACCAGATCAAGGCCGGTATCGAAAGACCACGAATGCGCTGTGCCGCCCACTCCGCACCAATCTCCGTGCACTTCATGCCCCACACTTTTTCTGTATAGGTCTTGAAGAATCTGCGGTACAACCGCCTCCCAAAACGATTGATCAGCCAGCCCTCAAGATCCCTTTCATCTTTGGCCGGAAACAACTGCGCTTTGATGTAAGACAGAAGACTCAGCGTCGATTCGAAGATGCCCAGCTTAAACACCGTTTCCAGTGGCTCGAGCGGATAAGAATAAAAAACGCCGCCGTAATAAATGCGCGACAGCTGAGGCCGCACCAGCATATCGTTGCCCAGGATCTCCCGCCACATCCGCTTCACTAACGCTACTTTGGTAAAAAACCGGTGTCCCCCGATGTCGAACAAGAATCCTCGATACTCGACCGTACGAGACAACCCACCCGCTTGCATTCCCTTTTCCAACACAACGGAAGAAAAGCCATGCCGCATCAATTCATAAGCCGCGGACAACCCAGCCGGCCCTGCACCAATAATCACTGTTTTGACAGACGTCCCCTTTACTTCCTGCTTCAACAGTCCCTCCAGACGTGAAACTATTAGGATAAGCGCAACTGCCAATGCAATCCAAGTTAGTTGTTTACTGCCTTTGTCTGTTTGCTGCCGTGATTCTAGTACCTGTGTACTGGCTCGGTGGCTTTCATGCGGAATTCGCAGGCGCGGATGAGGCTTCTCACCTCGTCAGCGGCATCATGGTCTATCAGTATCTTGCTCAAGGTCTGCTGCAAGGTCAATCTCCGATGGCATTTGCTCGGGACTACTACGAACACTACCCAAGGGTTGCCATCGGCCATTGGCCGCCAGTCTTCTACTTTGTGCAGGCCTTCTGGTTTTTGATTGTTGGACTGTCGCGAACTTCCGTGATGCTGCTATCGGTCTTGATTACCGCTGCTCTTGGTACTGCAACGGTTTGGTTTTGTCGTCTTCACAGCGTCAATCTGCCAGCTGCACTTGCTGCCGGTCTCCTCGTTGTTCTCTCGCCGCAAGCACTGGCTTCAACCATTGAGTTTGGTTCCGACCCTTTGGTAGCGCTTCTCGTTTTTCTCGCTGCATTCGCCGCCTGTGAATGGTTTCAATCGCAATCAACACGATCCGGTCTGCTCTTCGCTCTCCTTGCCGCTACTGCCTGCCTCACCAAAGGCAACGCATTTCCCTTGCTGCTCATGCCCTTCTTTCTTCTTGTGTTTCGACGCGATTTGGGCTTGTTGCGGCCGATGCTTCTGATCCTTCTGTTGGTCCTGCCTTGGTACTGGATTCAGCGAGACCTGATGGTCCATGAAGTGGTTCCCGGCGGAACCTCTGACCTCCCCGGCAGGGTTCAGTACTCCGCCATCAAGAATGCGCGCCTCATCGCGCTAGCCGCTGGCCCCATCGTCTTCCTGTTTGCCATTTCTTCTTGGCGGCAAATCAAATCCCTCTCGACCCTTCCGATGATCCTCTTGCCGTTGACTCATTGGCTCTTTCTCAGCTTTATTTCGCCTCATGCCGAAACACGTTTGATGATGGTGGTCATTCCGATTTTCTGCTTCTTGGCCGCAGTACTGATCAAGTCATGGAAGCCGCTGCCACTGATCGGATTCTGTTTGCTTTCCCTTACCTTTGCTCATCTTCTTCAGCCACTCAGACCCAAACCGCAAACTGGGTTTGTCCCTGCAGTTGCGGCGACCCTGAGCATGCCATGTCCGGTCTCCTTAATCACCTCCAACTTCTTTGGCGAAGGTCCATGGCTTGGGGAGATCGCCATCCACCAGCCATCCCCACATCTTGTTGTCCGCAGGGGTTCCAAACTGTTCCAAAGCTCCAGATGGATGGGTGAAGATTACCGGGTACTCGCAGAATCTGCAGCAGCCGTAACCCAGATTCTTGATACTCAGCACATCGATTGCCTGATTGAGCACACCCGAGCGAGCGTCGCTCCGCTTCCCTATAAGGGCTTTATGGACACCGCACTGGCGAATTGGCAGCCCACTCAACTCACCAAGGAGATTCGCTTGTACCGCAGGCCGGCTGGCAATCCAGCTAACGCAGCAATCCTTCCAGTCGCAGATAATCCGCCGTCGACTTCACAATCTCCCTCGCGCTAAATTGGGGCTGATAGCCCAACTCCCGCCGCGCCTTGGAGATATTGAAAGTTCGATCGCCCAGAAAAAAATCCAGCCGATCCGACTTCGGCACGCGCAGCCCGAACGAGCGAACCGTCAGTCGATTGATCCAGTTATAGATCCGCAGCGGAGCTTCCGGGATGCCGTCGCGGATCGGCGCCGCGCCAGTCTCCTCAGCCATCATCTGCATCAGTTTACGCAGAGCAACCGCTTCATGCCCTGTCATCACGTACACCTGTCGCTCAACTCCAGGCGTCGAGCCGCATCGTACTAAGCCAGCTGAAAGGTCGTCGATGTGCGTCAGCGTATGCATCCCGCTTCCCGCTCCAGCCATGCGAAACCGGTTATCCGCCACCACTCGAAACAACTCCGCCCAGGCCTGCATCCCTGGCCCCCACACCGTCACAGTGCGCACGATTACGACGGGGAGATCCGGAAACTCAAGTAATACTCTCTCGCCCTGCAGCTTCGACTCCCCATAAGGAGAATCTGGCTGAACAGGCGTCTCCTCGTCGATATCATGGCGTGAAACTGCCCGGCCATACACGGCACCAGTGCTTGTATATACAACTCTCCTCACTTTGTTTGCCAGCGCTGCCTTGGCCACATTCCGTGAGCCCTCTACATTCACTGCAAACAAGGTGGCCAGGGAGTCATGAGCACCATGAGTCGAAGCGGCGCAATGATAGACCCAGCTACAATCCTGCGTAGCCTTTATTACCGCCTCCTCGTCCCGTAGGTCAGCGAAGACTACGGTCGCCCCCTTCGGCGCAGCCCTTCGTGTCCCCGGGCGCACCATGGCCCGGACCTCTACCCCTTGAGCCAGCAAATCCTCAACCAGTTTGCGCCCAACAAGACCATTCGCTCCCGTTACCAGCGCCAGCACTAAACCGACTCCGCCCAACGCGCCATCGACTCAGGCCGCAGCATCGTCGAGTACATACCTAGCACTTCTGTCGCGCGTGCTGTTGTTGAAAGAGCAACAAGAAAGGGCAGCAGCATCCATGCCTTCCAGCTCGCAATCTCCCTTGCCCTACAGAATCGAAACCACCTCGGCACATCGAGCAAGATATGCCAGGCCATCGTTACCAGCGGTTCAAAAATTCCCGTCTTGCCAATCCACGGATTGGGAAAATGCTGATCAAGACGTCGCAATCGATAAACCTCGTAGCCGTAGCGGAAGTGGAGTTTCTGCAGCCAGTAAAACCAACCAAAATGATGCACCACTGCTTGCTTGCCCGCAAAACGAATCTTGCATCCCTGCCGCTGAAGCTCTCGGAACAACAGTGGCGACGCTAGCACCCTCCCGAAATCTGTCCTGTATTTTTGTTGTTCCAGTACCTCAGCTTTCATCTCCACGTTGTGGTCCATAAAGCCTCTCACCACAACTCCTTCGCCATGGTCGGGCCCCAAAATATAGCCGAACGTACAGGAGACTGCCATCTGTCGAAAGATAGATTTCGCAGTCCAGCCGCCCTCATCCTGGAACAAACTCAACCCCACCGACACATCACCGCCGCCTCTCATATTGGCAACAATCGACGAGATCCAGCTCCGTTCGGGAAACACGTCAGAGTCTGTAAAGGCAATGATCTCCCCCGTCGCCTCGCTCGCTCCTTTGTTCTTCAACTCGTAGTAAGTCGCACCATCGGCGGCAATCGCCTTCACCGCGCAAAACGGCTGCGGGTTCTCGCACAGCGGTGCCCACTCTTCGGTCTGATGCGCCGATCCCACCAGGATCAACTCCACTTCACCGAGAGGAAAATCCTGTTGGCGCAACGCCCCAATCGTGTTGTCCGAAGTGCCGCGCTCCCGGCTTTCATTGAACCCTTCAAGAACAATCGATATGGTCGGTCTTCGAATCAAACTGCATCCCTCCGCTTCTTCTGTCTCAAATTCTCATACAGTTTCGCAAACTGCGCTACCCAGGTGGCCTCGCTGAAAAGACGCAAGGCCCGCTCCCTCCCGGCGGCTCCCATTCGCTCACACTGGTCTCTGTTTCCTAAAGTGCTTGCCAGTGCTTGCGCCCATGCGTCCACATTCGCCGGTGGAACCAGTATTCCCGTTTCACCATGCTCTACGACCTCTGGCAGACCACCGACATGGCTCGCGATCACTGCGGCGCCTCGCATCATGGCCTCGGCAGCAACAATGCCAAATGGCTCCGCCCATTGCGAGGGAATCACCTGCACCCATGCCCCCGCGAAGCGTCGCCTCAATGCCTCCGGCGCAAGCTGGCCATCGAAAGTGACACGGTTCCCCACCCCGAGTTCGATCGCCAACGCCTTCAGGTTTTGTTCCTCCGGGCCAGAGCCCGCCAGGATCAACCGCCCCTCAGGCACTTGCGCAAATGCCCGCAACAGAACGTCAACGCCCTTCTCTTTCACCAGCCGCCCGGCAAAAACGGCGAGTGGCTTTGTCGTCATCGCGACAGGTTCATCTCCTACGGGCACGCCGTTCCAGATCACCTCCACAGGCGCGATGCCCGCCTCTTCCAGCTTCGCCTTCACCGCGTTGCTATTCACCACCACCGCGTCGAAGCTACTCCGCCAAGCTGCGAGCATTCGCATTTGGACCATCAAGACCGGCCAATCCCAAAGCGGCAGGCAGCCATGCTCCAGGCAAGCGAGGCCGGCCGGCTTGTCGCATTCCCGGCCACCCGGCAATACCTTGGTGCCTGTTGGGCAAATCGCGCGATACCAAACCGCATGATAAAGACAAGGGAATTCTTTGAGTAGCGGCAGGATCAGCGGAGACAGCTGAGTGAGAAACATCCTCACGTGAACAACATCGGGCTTCCATTCGCGAAGCAGCTTTCGCAGTTCAAGCCACGCCGACGGGTTGGCAGTTTGCAGCAAGGTTCGAAAGCTGCCCTTAGTGCCAAAGCACAGGTGATCGGCGATCTCATTGGTGCCCGTGTTCGCCGCAAATACCCTCGCCTCAATTCCGATTTCCTTGAGTCCGCGCTGCAACGTCCGCGTGCCGGCCTCAGCCCCGCCGTCTAGCGAACAGTAGTCGTGAATCAGAAGGACCTTCAAAGGGAAACCACATCTTCGCTGCGACCACTATCCATGGATCGCTTCGCCGCTTCAATCACAAGGTGCGTTCTGAATCCATCCTCAAAACTGGGTCTGGACTGCTGGCCCGATCTCACCGCATCAAGGAAGTGTTTGACGGATCCCAAAAAACCCGGCTCGTTCCAGGGCGATTGCAACTTCTCCAGGATCAGTCCCACTTCGCCCACTGCACCCCACAAGTCTTGGAGCAGTCGCCCAGGCCCCGCCTTCTTCGCTTGAAAGGTCAGCCCTGGCGTCCGCGTCAGGTCGCAGGTCAGTTTTCCTTCCGTGCCATAGAACATGACACAGTGTTCCTCGATGCAGTTAGAAGACACCAGTGACTTCACCAGCATCCCGCTGTCCATCTCCATCTCGAGCGATAGAGTGTCGTTCGCGCCAAGCACGCTGCGCGGGCGCGCAAAGACGCGGCGGACTTCATCCCCTGTCAGAAACCTCGCCAGATCGATTTCGTGGGGCCCAAGATCGAACAACGCACCAAATTCCCCATGGCGCGTAATCGACCAGTTCACTCCCCCATGTGGCGCAAACGAAAAAGAGGTGTTGAGGCAAACTGGCTTCCCTGTCTGGCCAGCAAGAACCGCCGCGTGCAGTCTTGAGATCAACGGATTAAATCTGTAATTGAACCCCATCGATCCAACCAAACCAGAATTCTTCCAGGCATCACGAACCCGAACCGCTTCGTCGAGAGTGATAGTGAACGGCTTCTCCAGATAGACATGCTTGCCTGCTGCCAGTGCCGCCAGCGTGGCTTCCGCATGCTCCTGATATGGCACCGAAATGATCACAGCATCAATCGTAGAATCCTCGAGTAAAGCCTCATACCGGGCATGAGCTTCCACTTCAGGTGCCAGCTGCTTGGCACGCTGCAGTCGCTTCTCGTCGGTTTCGGCGAGCGCGACAACCTTTGCTCCCCGAAACCGGTTTCGGTTTTCCAGGTGCACAGCCAGAGCCACAAGGCCACACCCGAGCAGCCCAACCCGAATTTCATTGCCGTTGTTCTCCACTCAACGCTCCTCCGCCAGCAAATTATACCCATCCCATTCTCTTGCGATCTCGTTTGTGTGCTATGCCTAGGCTTTGTCCCCGATCTTGATTTTGGGTGCCGGCTACACCGGCTCCTGCACCGCCGCCATCCTCAGCCGCCAGGGCAGAGAAGTCCTCGCATTACATCGAACCGACATCGACTTCACCAAACCCGATGCCGCCAGCATGCTCCAGCAGCTTGCCCCGTCCAACTGTCTGGTACTGCATTCCATCCCTTCCTTGCCAGACAATGCCGACGCAACTCTCCTCAGTGGGCTCCACCAAAAAGCAGCGCGAGTAGTCTACATCTCAACAACCGGTGTTTACGGCGATGCGCATCTGGTCGACGAGAACACACCCATCAATCCCAATCATCCACGGGTGATCACTGAAACCGCCGTCTCACGCGGCCCTTGGCAATCCTTGATCCTCCGCCCTGCCGCCATCTACGGCCCAGACCGCGGCGTCCACATTTCCATGGCAAGCGGCAAGTACACCCTCCTCGGCGACGGCTCCAACTACATCAGCCGCATCCACGTCGAAGACCTCGCCAACCTGGCCGCCCACGCACTCCTCTCCGACATCACCGGTGCCTACCCCGTCGCGGACCTCCACCCATGCACCTCCCGCGAGATCGCCGACTACTGCGCCACCCGCTTCAACCTCCCACCTCCCGTCGCAACGCAGCCCGATCAAGTCCCCGAGTCCCGCCGCAACAACCGCAAGGTGGACGGCCGCGCCATCTTCGCAAAACTCGGCCTCACCCTCCAATATCCGTCCTACATCGAAGGCCTGGCTGGCCTCTAAAACAAGTACTTCAAACCGAACTGCATCTCCCGCATCGGTCGTGCTGTCAGCACCCTTCCAAACATCGCCGCATTCCTCACATCCGCCGACGGCACGTTCCAGTTTGGATGATTCGAGATGTTAAACGACTCCCACCGGAACTGCAGTGTATGTCCTTCCACCGGCAACCGGAACGTCTTCAGCAGCGACGCATCGAGCTGCCCATACCCAGGCCCGATCAGCGTATTCCGCCCTGAATTGCCAAACCGGAACCGCAATTCCGGGCTCGTGTTGTCGAACGCATTGATGTTCCAGAACCGGTCCACCGTCCCCGCTCCAGCCGTCGCGCTCAACCCGGTCGCATCCGGATCATTCCCCTCGCCACCAATCGCGTTCGTATCTCCGATCACGCCCACCCGCTGCGGATTCCCCGTCGAAAACGTCAGAATCCCGCTCACCTGCCACCCGCCAAAGACACTCTTCGCCAACCGCGGCGCACCCGCGAAGAACGGCACTTCATACAGCACGCTCGACACAAACCGGTGCCCCGTGTGGAACTGGCTCAACCCTCTCTCGTCCCGCAAATTCCAGTCGTACTTCGCGATCGATTGATCTCCTCCCGACGTCCGTATGCCGCTCCCGTCGTCGATCGCCTTCGACCACGTATACCCGCCCAGCAACGACAACCCCTTTGCGAACCGCTGCTGCACCTTCAAATTGAACGCATGATAGTTCGCATTCACGACATTCTCCACCTGCTGGATGATCCCGTAGATCGGGAACGGCCTCCGGCTCTGCACGCTGCTCGTATCCGTCAATCCTGTCCGCAGGAAGGGCTCATTGGTCGACCGCAACCGCTCCAGCCGCCGCCCCACATTGCCCATGTATCCCGTCTCAAACACCAGGCTGTCGCCGATCTGCCGCTGCAAATTCACCAGCCACTGCGCCACATAGGGCGTCTTGCGGTCGTTGCCATTACCCAGCACAAACGGCTGGCCCACACAGTTCCCATTCCAGTTCCAACAAGTAAACGTCTGCCGCTCGTTCCGCCACGGATCGTCCAGCGGCGAGTTCGGCCTTTGGTCGCTCGACGTGAAGTCCCCGCGCCCCGCCACGTTCCTCACAATGTCAAACCTCGGGTTCCCTTGGTCCTGCGTATAAAACAAACCAGCCCCGGTTCGGATCGTCCACTTCGGCGTCGGCGACCAGGCCACTCCAATGCGCGGCGCAAAGTCATTCCGGTCCGTCTTCACCGTCGCCCGCCCCATCTTGTCGTCGCCCACCTGCGTCGGAATCACATCCGCGAAGCGGAACAGCAATCCTTCGTTAAAGTCGCCGTCGCCAGGCCGCGTCATGATCGGCGTCCGCGATCCTGGTCCCCATCCGAACATCTGTATGTTCATGATTTTCCGGTTCGGTTCGATCCACGGTGGCGTCAGCTCGTATCGCATGCCCAGCGTTAACGTCAGCTTCGGCGTCACCTTCCACGCGTCTTCCACATAGCCGAACCACGAGATCGATCGCAGATCCCCCGCCGCCAGCCCCAGCGCCCGCTCCGAGCGTTGGTTCAACCCCATCGCGAAATCCGCCCACAGGTTCGCCGCCTGCGCCCGTCCTCCCGGCGCGATCGATAACAGCCCGTTGTAATAGAACCGCCCCCGCGCCACCGTATTGCCTTCTGCGTTGTAGATATCCCGTCGCGACTCGATCCCGAACCGCAGCGTATGCTTGCCCAGAATCACGCTCGTGTTATTCAAAAACTGCATCGTGCGATTCCGGTAAATCCACGGCCCGTTCCCGCTCTCCCCAAACCCACTTAGCCCGCTGCCCAACTGAATTGCCGGCGTCCCCCACGCATTCGAACTTGGTGACACCAACCCGCGAATCCCCAGCTCCTTCGTCACATCCCGCTCATACGCATACCGCAGGATCAAATCGTTATCGAACCGGTTATACCCAAACCGCGTCTCGTTCACCACATTCGGTGCCAGCGTCCGCGTATTGGCCGCCATCACCTGCCACACTTTCACCTGCACCCCACCCTCCTGCTGAGGAAAATTCTCGATCCGCCGCTCAAACTCATCCGCCACGCTGAACCGCCCAAACCACGCCGACTTCGCGCTCTCGTTAAAATCGAACCGCTGCGTGAACTGATCGTTGCGCAAGGGCCGCTTCCTCTGCCGCACATAATTCTGCACAATGTCCTGCCCGCTCCGCGTTGCCTCCGGGTAGAACTCAAGCAACTTCACGTACACCGGATGTATCCGGTTCGCGGGGATTCGATTGCCCGGAAACGGCGTCGCGCTCACCGCCCGCTCCTGCCCGTTCACAGTCTGAAACACCCGCGTTTCCGGATCGAAGATCACCGCGCTCTGCCCGCTGAAGTCTCCCGTCCTCCACGGCGTCGGCGCGACATTCGCCGTTCCCTGAATCGTCCTCACATCCCGCGTCCCCTCAAAGTTCGACAAGAAGAACAGCTTGTCCGCAATCACCTTGCCGTTCCACACGAACCCATACTGGTTCCGCCGAAACGGGTTCTTGTTCCCCAGCTGCTGCCACTCTTTCGCGTCCAGCGCGTCGTTGCGCAAGAAGTGAAACACAGCTCCGTGATGCCGGTTCCCGCCCGTCTTCGTCGTTGCGTTGATCTGCGACACCGCCCGCCCATACTCCGCCGAATAGATCCCCGTCTGCACCTTGAATTCCTCGAGCGCCTCGATTGATGGCCTCACCACATACGTGTTGTAGTTCACATCCGTGTTCTCGACCCCATCGAGCGTATAGCGGTTAAAGAATTGCCTTTGTCCCGCGATCGAAATCGATTGCCGCCCTCGCTCTCCCCCCTGCCGCGAATCCACATGCCCGCTCGCCCTCTGCTCCGAGCTCACATTGGGCGATAGCGCCACCATTTGCAACCAGTTCCGCCCATTCAACGGCAACTCGATAATCCGCCGGTTCTCGATCACCGTTCCCACCGCCGCATTCTCGCTATTCAGCAGCGGCACGGTTCCACTCACCTCCACGCTCTCGCTCACCTGCCCCACCGCCATCGCGACATCGAGCTTCGTCGCATTGTCCACCTGCACCTGTACATCCTTGCGCACACTGCTCTTGAATCCCGCCAGTGTAAACGTCACCTGATACAAGCCCGGCTTTAGAAAACCCACGCTGTAAGCGCCAGCCCCTGTCGACACAGTCTTCCGGGCAAATCCCGACTAGGGGTTCTCCACCGAAATCTCCGTCCCCGCCAGCACCGCTCCGCTCGGGTCAAATACCGTCCCCTAGATCTCCCCATACGTCTGTGCCATCAATCCATAAGCCAGCCCCAACAAGGCAACAATAATGCGATTCATCCTCGCAGGGTAGCGGCCTGACGTGTCAACCGAATGAAATCGAAGTTACGTCTTGATGAGTATCCCCGAGCAACTCCCGTCTGCCTGGCGATTTGTGAAATCCCCACACCGCAACAATCGAAAGGTCCATTTTCGAAAGGTCAGGCCTCACCCTCCAATACCCTTCATACATCGAGGGTCTGGCTGGCCTTGAATCATCCGAATGCCAGCAAAGCTCTAACCAGCTTGCGCCTCAAATCAATTGGCTCCGTTACCAGCGCCAGCCTACCCTTGTTCCGCCCAGTTCGTCATCGGCTCCGGCCAGAAAATAGTCGAGTACATACCCAGCATCTCTTCGCCACGCGCCGTTGTCGACAATAAAACAAGGCAGGGTAGCGGCAGCCATGCCTTCCAGGTCGCGATCTCTCGCGCCTTGCAGAATCGCAACCACCTTGGCACATCCAGCAAGATATGCCAGAACATGGTTACCAGCGGTTCGAAAATTCCTGTCTTGCCGATCCACGGATTGGGATAGTGCTTGTCGAGGCGGCGCAATTGATAAACCTCGTATCCAAAGCGGAAGTGGAGGTTTTCCAGCCAGTAATACCAACTGAAATGGTGCACGGCTGCTTGCGTACCAGTGAATCGGATCTTGAACCCCTCTTGCTGAAGACTCCGGAATAACAGCGCTGATGCGAGCAATCTCCCGAAGTCCGTCCGGTACTTTTGACGCTCCACGATCTCCGCCTTCATCGCGACGTTGTGTCCTGTAAAGCCTCTCAATTCAACGCCCTCGCCATGGTCGGGTCCCAAGATGTAACCAAACGTGCACGAGGCTGCCATCTGCCGGAATATTGAAGTCGCTGTCCACCCGCCGCGATCCTTAAATAGCGTCAACCCCACCGACACATCGCTGCCGCTTTTGATGTTGGCCACAATCGATGAGATCCAGCGCGATTCGGTAAACACGTCAGAGTCAGTAAATGCAATGATCTCGCCCGTCGCCGCAAGCGCTCCCTTGTTCTTCAATTCGTAGTAGTTGGCACCATCGGCAGTGATCGCCTGCACGGCGAAAAACGGCTGCGGGTTTTGGCACAACGGAGCCCACTCCTCCATTTGTTTAGCCGATCCAGCTACTATCAACTCAACCCCACCGAGAGGAAAGTCCTGTAGGCGCAATGCGCTGATCGTGTTGTCAAAAGCACCACGCTCTTGGCTTTCATTCAACCCTTCAATGACAATCGAAATGGTCGGTCGCGGCTTCATGCGGCATTCCTCTCGTTCTTCTCTACAAAGTTGCTGCTCATCTTCCAAACCCAATAAACTCTACGGTGAGTATACGGTCTCGATCTCTCCACTCCCCAGCAACTCCCGCCTGCCCAGCGATTTCTGAAATCCCCACGCCGCAACACCTAAAACCAACCCCGCTGCCAGCAACCCATTCGGTGCCCACCAAACTTTGAGATTCAACCCCAGGCTACTGTTGCCGATCACATTCAACATAAACATCGTCGTCATTGTCGCCACCACACCCAATCGCAACATGATGAACAACAGCACAGAGTACACCACCACATACAGCAGAAAAATTGGCAACAGGTTCGTCGCATTCATCACACCGCTTTCAATCAGCGGAAACAACAGCGCCCCGCCATCGCCGCCAACCAATCACGCCGCAACAATACCTTTGCGCCAAACAAAAAGAAAAACCCTAGCAGCCCCAGGCTCAAACACTCTTTCAATCGCGTAAACAAAGATGCAGACAGCCCCCGCACGCTGTCCATAGAAATCAAAGAGCCGCCCACCGAAGGTCCATAGGTGTCAAACGTCAACCACACCCTTACCGTGAACAAGGTCCACAACGCACACCCCGCAGCGCATCCGATCAACACATGCGCTGCCACCTGAGAGTCTCGCCAATTGCCCGCCAGCACCCGGTTCCAGGTCACGATCGAGTGCGGCCACTTCGCCCGCAACGCCGGCTCCAACGCCAGATACAACACCCACAGCATCCCCGCCTGCAGCATCTCTAGCCCCACCATGTTCAAGAACTGTTCCAGCAATCCAGACGTCGGTGTCGCATGCACCATCGAAACCCAGTACCCCACGCCCACCACAAATCGCGCCATCGCCACAACAAGCGCTCCTTTGCGATCCGCCCGTCCCTTCTTCCAATTCCGCAGAGCCAGCAACGGCACAAATACCACTCCTGCTCCAATCGCGACGATACCCAAAATGTCTCTCGCCACCGCCACTATGGATTTCTCTTTCGGCACCTCGCTCTTAAGGTTCGGTTTCGCTGTCCATGGCCCGGTCACTCGGGCGTGAATCAATTGACCCTTGTATCGCGCCACCTCCAGGTTCAACTGGACACCGCTCAACTCGGGATGCGGCCCTCGAAACGCCAATCGCTCGTCGAAGCCAAACCGCGGAGAAAACTCAGCCGGCACTTCCTCAAAGCTCTTCTTCTCCAGTCCCGCTAGGCGAAACACAACCTCCACATCCACCGGCTCCCGGCTCGCATCCACACGGGGCACAATCGAAAAACTCCGCAACTGCCCAAGTCCATTCAGCATCACATCCGTCATGCCAGGCACGGTCGGCGGTGGATTCTCGTCCCCAATCTCCGTTCCCGTTGGCCTCGTTATCAACCACTCCGGGCTCTCCCGGTACCATCCCTCCAGCAAGGGTTCGGCGCTCAACCACTTCTCCCATTCCTTGGCCCCCTGCCGTCCGTTCCAAAAGCTCATGTAGCCGGTTCGCCGCATCAGATAGATCCGCCGGTCCTGCGGCTCCTCGCTGTATCCCAAGGCCTTCACAATCTCTCGGCCCTTTTGCTCAAGTACCGCTGGTGGCAGAATCACCGGCGCCACATTGGCTGAATTCAGCTGTTGCTTCAACACCAAAGAGCCCATCACATACACCACCACTACACCCAAACACAACAACGCCCATTTCCTGTCTAGGCCCTCATGCCGCCCCGCCGCCGCCACGAGTTCCGGAGAAGGAGTCTCCCCCGCCGCCAAAGCCGCCGCCAGAGCATCTCCTCCCGGCAGCGCCGCTGCCACGCTCAACGCCGATCCCGGTCTCCGTGCGGCATCCGGTTGCAGGCAAGCCCTCACCACCCTCTCGACATCTGGCGAAAACTCCCCGCCCAACTGCGTCGTCTCCTGCGCTTCGATCAACTGCGCGATCGACTTCGCCTGAAACGGCTTCTTCCCCGTAAACAACTCATAGAGGATCAGCCCCAGCGAATAGATATCGCTCTTGGCTGTCACCTCAATCCCTTTCAGTTGTTCCGGCGACATATACGCCGGCGTCCCATTCCGCGCCTCGGCTCCCGACAATTGATCTGCGATCGCCGCAAGGCCGAAGTCCATAATCAGAACCTCGCCACGCTTGTTCAGCATGATGTTCTGAGGCTTCAAATCCCGGTGAATCACGCCCCGTGAATGCGCCGCCGCTAGCCCCGCACAGAGCTTCCGCGCAATTTCGATTGCCTTCTCCTCTGGCAGTCGCCCGATCCTTTCAAGCAGTGCCCCCAGATCATCCCCATCCACATATTCCATGGAGATGTACGGCATCCCCTCGGCCTCGCCGATGTCATAAACCCGGCAAACATTCGGATGCGACACCTGCCGCGCCACCCGCACCTTGCCATGAAACCGCTCAAGCAACCCCGGATTCGCCGCCGCCTCCGCCGGCAGAAACTTCAACGCCACACTCTGCCCCAGCGTCAAATCCGTCGTCTATTAAACCTCCCCCATCCCACCCTCACCCAACAGATTCAGGATCCGGTACCGCCCGCCCAACAGTGTCCCCGAGACAAACCGCCCCTCGTCCGCGCCCGTCTGCGACGAGCTCGAACCCATCACTACCGTTTCATCGGCTCCACTGCTCATGCGAAGAGTCTAATGCAAAACGCCTGCCTAGTAACGCCTCTCCACCAGCCTCCCAATCAGAAACCCCATCCCCGCCCCCACCGCCACATCCGACACATAACGCTTCCGCGCCGCCACTCGCGACGCACTCATCACAGTCGCAAACCCATACATCAACCACGGCACATACTTCTTCCCCTTGTAGTGATGCGCCACTGCCGAAGCCACCGCCCAACTCCCCATCGAGTGCCCTGACGGAAAACTATTATTCCCAGTTGCCACCTCTTCAAAGCCCGAGAAGAAGTGCCCTCTCCCCGATCTAGTGCGCGGCCGCTCCCTCGTCGTCGCCATCTTCAACAAATAGGTCACCGCGATCGCATGCACACCCGCCTCTCCTGCCATCCATCCAACCCTTTCTTTTCAACTTGCTATCGCCCCGCGCCGCTCCAATCGCCAGCATCCCCGCACTGATCCCCAACGTCCCGTAAGACCCGCCAAAGTGCGACAACCGTTTCCCTCAATCAAGCTGCTTGGAACCGTTCGGCAACCCCTCGGAGATCCGCACATCCGCCAGGATCAACCCAGCCGTCCCCGCAGCTGCCAGCGTCACCCACCCCCACTCTGGGCCTGCCCCGCCACACTCAAGAACAAAAGGGCCGCCGCGGATCTTCCCAAGCAACCAATCATGAACTCGAATCTACCACCGCAAGATCGGTTTCGGCCGAAGGATAAGTTATTTTCATCCCCACAAGAACCGTGTCGATCGCTACCCTGCTGCCACCACCTCGCATTGACTCCCTCGGGACTCCCATGGGCGCACCACATCGGCTCTCGAAAACTCCTAGCCTAAGTCAGCGCGATCTCATCTCCCATGCTTCCCTCCGCAACCACATCGATATCCCATCAACAATACTCGGCGGCAAAGCGGTTCCCACATCGCCCGCTTCGCCTCCGCAATTGTGGCTCGCTACCAACGGAATTTTACGTTGGCACTCAAATCAAAAGGCCGTCCCGGATAAACCAGAAAATCATTGACACTGGCCACCAGGTATCTCTCCTTGTTGAACAGATTGTTCACGTTCACGCTATAGTCAACCCGCCGCGTCTTGTAGTAAACGGCGGCATCCCAAACGGTGTACCCACCCAAAAAATAGTAGTTGAAGTTATTCACCGGAGCCCGCGCAATGTAGCGCGGCCCAAGTGCCACAGCCCAGCCCTTGGCTAGATCCTGCACAGCCCACAGCCGCGCCGTGTGCCTTGGCACAAACGAAGGCGTCCGGCCCCGCAGGTTCCGCGTCACGCCGTCTCCGTCTTCCAGTTCAAAGTCCTGAAACTGCGACTGCGTAAAGCCATAACTGCCCAGTAGCTGCAAGGTACGCGTCACGCGTCCCCGCAGGTCTGCTTCCCAGCCCTTGGCGCGCACTTTACCCGCTTGGTCAAAAACACCATTCGCCCGGCTCACCGTCACGTTTTCTTTATTGATCCAAAACAGGCTCGTGTTCAAAGTCATCCGCCCCTGCAGTAAATCAAAGCGCTGTCCTACTTCAAACTGATCACCCGTCTCGGGCTTCAGTTGCTTGCCATCAGCCGACAGCGATGTCTGCGGCCGGAAGCTCGTTCCGTAGCTCGCATAAACGCTCATCCAGTTCGTCACCTGCCCATTCAATGCCCCGCGCCACGTAAACGGGTTCTGCTCAACTTTCGTTACGGCACCCTGTCCCTCCACGCCGTTCACAACAGGGTTGCGGAAGGCCGTCCGACGGAATCCGTCAAACCGGCCACTCACCAGTGCAGTCACCCGCGAGTTAAACCGCATGAAGTCCGGAAAGAAAAACGCATTCACGTTGTGCGTAAAGTAATCAAACCGGCTCGGCGTAAAGTTCGTCAGCTTCTGCGTAAACGTTTCCACCGGGTTGAGCAGGGCAACGGGTGGCAGCGCCGTCCCCACCGTCGATCTCGAACGTTCCGTCTGGTTCTGGTAATGCAAGAAGTCATACCCCACCAGAATCTGGTGCTCCACCTTCCCCGTCTTCACAATCGCCAGCAAATCCGACTGGTTCTGCAAAGGTCTCCGGTGATGGAAGAAGTAGAAAAACTCACGGTCAACCAGATTCGGCGTCTTCACCGGATCCACGCTCAAAGTCTCCGTCACCAGATACTGGTCATCAAACTTCCGGTGGGTAAACGCATTGCGGAACCGCAAGTTGTCACTGAAAGTGTGCGTGTAGTAAAGCTGCGGAATGATATCTCGCGTCGCCTGAAAATCGGCAGGAGGCGTATACCGTGTCGAAAAAGGAACGTTCGGAATGATGTTCGCTCGGAATGGGTTCGGCTCATTGGCCGGGCGCAACAGCGGAATCCCCGCGTCCCCATCAAACCGGTCCTCGTTGTAAGTCACATAAAAGTTCAACTGGTCCCGGTTCGTCATCCGGTAGTGCAACGCCGGCGTGACGTTGAATCACTTCCAGCCTGCATCCCGAAATCCATCAGCCCGGTCAAACGATGCATCCAGCCGGTGCAACAGGCGGTCGCTCTTGATCGGTCCCGTCGCCCCAAACTCCGCCCCAAACAAACCCCATCGCCCACCACGCACAATCGCTTCATACGCCGGCGTCGAAACCGGCTTCTTCCTCACCAGGTTGATCGTTCCGCCCGTCGATTCCGTGCCGTACAACATCGACGCCGGTCCCTTCAGTACCTCAACGCTTTGAATGCTGTTGAGCTGCGTGTTCATCCGGTTCCCTTCGAGTCGCAACCCATCCAGCAATACCGAAGACCCCACCACGTTGTCAAACCCAAATCCACGAAACACGTAATACTCATACATCCCGTACAGCGTGAACGAATTCGTGTTCGGGATATTCTCCACCGCATCCACCAGGTTGGTCACACCCTGTTGCTGCAACACTTCGGCGCTCACCGTCTGCACCGTCACCGGCAGTTGCCGCAGAGGCACTTCCGTTCGGCTCGCCACAAGCCGGTCATTGTCAGCAAGCACGGTAACGTCCGCGTAAACCGTCGCCGGTGCCATCGTCACGCTTACCTCTTCGCCCGCCTTCAGAACATCGCTTTCCTTCGGCTCGAATCCTGCGCGAACAATACGTACCTTGTAAGTCCCACTTTGAGGCAACTGAAATCGAAATGCACCCGTCGCATCGCTGTTAGTGGAAGCCACCCGCTTGCCACCATCCCCCCGCAACTCCACATAAGCTTCCGAGATGGCCAACCCCTGCGGGTCTACCACGCGCCCGCTCACACTTGGCCCAGTTTGCGCCCCTCCGATTCCCAATCCAACAACAAGCAACAGCAAGATTCGTAGCAACATGTTCAATAAAAGGCACGCATACCACCTGACCTGCCACTTGTTTCCTATGAGCGGGCGAATTGCGATGTTGAGCGGAGTAAAAATCCTTTATTCCGCCCCGCCAAATTCTCAGCCGCCCCCGCCTCGTGCGGATCCAAATACACAACGGGCCGCGCTGCTGGTAACAGGCGGCCCGTTATGAGTTACTACAAGGAGTAAGTGTTTAGAAGAAAAGGCGGACGCGCAGTTCGATCTGACGAGGATCAAAAGTGCGCATGCCCCAGGTACCGAAGTTGTCGTTCAACACCATGCCGCGCTGGATGCCGGCTGCCGTTTGAGCGGCATTGGGGTTAACCGCATAGCCGCCCAGTCCCGCGTTCATGGCGGGCCAGAACTGGGTGTTGTTGAAGACATTGCTCGCCTCAGCGGAAAGCTGCATGTTCAGCTTGTCCGTGATTTGCACATTCTTCTGCAGGCTCATATTCACGTTCCAGCGGCCGTTACCTCGGATGTCACCGTATCGGGCTGCGGAGTTGCCGAACCAGAAAATGTCCTGGCCGAAGTTACCATTGGCGAACTGCGCCGTCCGGCCCTGGAAGGCGTCGGAACTATAGCCAAGGAAGCAATAGCGGCAAACGGTAATCGCGCGGCCCGAGGGCAGTCGCACGGTACGATCAGCCGGGTTCGGGCTGTCATACCAGCGGCGGAGATTCGCGGGCACTACAACCGCCGCGCCAGAGACGCGGTCGCCGGCACCGTTGATCGCCTCACCAGTCGTGAAGCCCTGCTGGGGCTGGCCAGACTGGGCGGTGAAGATACCACCCAGGTTCCAGCCGCCGAGGAAGCGGTTGGCCCACTTGTTGCCGCCGAAGTCAAACTTGCCGTTCTTGCCGAAGGGCAGGTTGTAGACCCAGCTGGCGACCAGGCGATGCGGCACGTCATTCGGGGAAATGAAGTAGTTGTTCGAGAAGTTGCGACGGTCGATGTTGAAGGTCGCCAGACCCGCATTTTCGCCGTAGTTATTGTTCTGCGCTTCCGAGCCCCAGAACTCGATCGTGCGGCTCCACACGTAGTTCACGTTGAACTGCAGGCCGTTTGAGAAGTTCTTCGAAACCTGGGCGACAAGCGAGTTGTAGGTGTACCAGCCCGCCGGGCGGCCCATCAGATTATTCGGGAGCAGGGTGAAGGGGAACTGCGCGTTGATGGCCGGAATCGTGCGGCCGCCAAAGACGCCGTTAAAGGGTATCAACTGGTTAGGGTTGGTCTGGAACGGATTGGGCACCTGAGCGTTATCCGGACGGAAGCCGTTACCAGCGATGTACTGCTGGCGCCATGCGTTCAACTGCGAGTCAGGTAGGTCCTGAGCCTGATTGACGCCGAAGCGGCCGGTCTGCAGGTGGTAGCCGCGGGCTGCCATGTAGCCGAGCTGCACATTGTAGTCCTTGCCGACCTTGCGCTCGACGAAGAAGTTCCACTGCGCGATCTTGCCGTTGCGCATACCATCGACATCGAAGCGGGGTTCATTGCCGCCGAAGCCGTAGTAGCGCGGGTCCTGATTGCCACCGATGATGGGGATCAGTCCGTTGGAAGCGTTGTACGGGGCCACGAGAGCGCCAGCGGGATTCGCGCCGTACTGGAAGACCGTGGGGTCCGTGGTGCGGGGCGCGAAGTTCTGGTTGCCGTAGTAGTAAGGGCCGCCAAAGTAACCAGTGTTCGACGGCACAAAGGTGATGCCGAAGCCGGAACGAATAACAGTCTTGTCGTTGAGCCGGTAAGCGACACCGACGCGAGGCTGCCAATTGTCCATCGGCGTGTTGTAAAGGTTCCGCGAACGGCCATTGACGCCGGGGAAGGCGAGCGCACCACGGGCACCGAAGACGGAATCGTTAAAGCTCATCGCGCTCATACGGTTGTAGCGCTCCGTCGGGCCAGGCTGGATGTCATAGCGCAGGCCGAGGTTCACCGTCAGACGGTTGTTCACGCGCCAGTCGCTCTGCTGGAAGAAACCCATGTACTTGGCCGAAAGAGCCATCAGCACAGCGTTTTCGCCAGCTTGGATGTCCCCCGCGCCGAGCAGGTAGCTCGCAAGGCCCGAACCCGTCAGTTCGCTCGAAACCTGGCTCTGGATCTGACCTTGGGGCCCGATGATTTGTCCACCCGTGAAGTTCTGGTTCGAGCGGAGCCAGAAGGCACCGCGCGCGTCGGAGTAGTTGGAAAGGAAGTTGCGGTATTCTCCGCCCCACTTGTGCGTCCAGCGGCCCTTGATCCAGGTCGCGGAACCATTGAAGTTCAAGTTCGTCTGCCGCTCGATCTTGGCGAGGTAAGCAGTTTGATTCAGTGCACTGATGCGCGACCAGCCGCCACCGAAGCTGGTGATTTCCGGGATGGCACCATTGAGACCGATCGCACTGTCGAGCCCAGCCGGGATACCGTAGGCGCGGTAGTCGATGTCGGAGAAGGTCTGGGCGCGATTGTCAGCCGCGACGCGGGTCAGGCCGGCGCGGAAGTCGGCAATCACGTTCGGCGAGATCACCCAGGTATCGCCAACCATGGCGTAGTAGTTACGGTGGCCATTCACAGCGCCGATAAACCCGCCCTGTTGGACGAAGTTACGATTCCCCTCACCCCAGCCGTTGGGCGAGGTAATAGCACCAATGTTCGAGCCGAAGGTGCCATAGATGGAGTGGCCCTTCACGCGATGGTCCAGGCGGCCATTGATCGAGTTGCGATCGAAGGGACGCACCATGCGGTTGTAGTAGTTGTTAACGCCAGTCGGGTCGTCAGGCGTACGGTTAGGCAGCGGGAACTGTCCAGCGACGTTACGCATCGCCGGGTTGACGCGGCTGGCGGGGATGATCGAGTTGGGGAAGATCTCGCGCTGAAAGCCGCCAGTCACAGTCCGGACGTTGAAGGGGTCAAACACCTGCACCGGCACCAGGTTCGCGCCGACAAAGGTGCGCGTGTCAGAAAAGTTACCGACGCGCTCAAGCGCGGTGGGAACCGTACGGAAGTAGTCGAGAGCCTGATTGAACCGGAAGCCTTCGTAAGAAACGAAGAAGAACGTCTTGTTCTTACCGTTATAGACTTTCGGAATGATCACCGGGCCGCCGAAGGTGGCCGAGTAACCCTGCTGCTTGAAGGGCGGGCGCGACACGAACGGCTGCAGCGCGTTGTTTTCAAAACGATTGGCATTCAACGCTTCGTTACGGAGGCGGAACTGGGCCGAGCCGTGGAACTGGTTGGTGCCGCTCTTGGTCGTAAAGAGAACGGTGCCCTGGGAGCGGCCATACTCGGCGCTCATGTTGTTGATCGTCGTGCGAACTTCCTGAATGCCTTCCGTGTTGGGAAGGATGGCGACTTCGTTCCACGCGGAGGCCTGAATCGAAACACCGTCGAGCTGGATGTCGTTGCCGAACGCAGCGCCACCAGAGACCGAGAAGTTCGAAAGAGCGCGGCGGCCTTCAGTGCCGATACCGAAGCTCTGCGGTGACTGGCTTTCGCCCATCGAGCCGCGAGCGACCACGCCAGGCTGGAGAGTCGCGTAATTCAAAGGATTGTTATTGATATTGGGAATCGCCTTGATGATCCGTTCATCGACGCCATTGATGACGCGGGCCGATTCGGTTTGCAGCTCTACGCCCGAGGCTTCGACAACGACGGACGATTCGACCATGCCGACTTCAAGAAGGATGTCGGCGCGCACGGTCTGGGCCGTGGCGAGGTTGATGCCGCGGGTCGTAGAGGCCTTGAAGCCCTGTTTCTTGACGATAACTTCGTAGGTGCCGAAAGGTAGGTAGGGTTGGGTAAACTCACCCGTATCGGATGTGGCAATCGGGTAAGACTGGTTGGTATTGACATCACGGACGATAATCTCCGCTTTCGGCACAGCGGCACCGGAGGAATCGGTGACTTTGCCCACAATCGTGCCGGAACGAATTTGTCCGAACACGCTTGTGGCCAGGAGAAGCAGAAATAGAATGTTTCGCATCGGGGAGAACACAAAAGACTCCTATTCATTAATTAAGTTATTTGCACAACTTCACACAAATAATATTTAATCCTGCTTTACCTGTCAGGTAAATGAAACGATCCATTCATCGCTCACCCCCCCGATTGCATCCGCGCCAACCCCGTTGGCTTAGCCGCCTCTCGAACTCTCACAAATTCCTCATCAATCTTCTTCCACTGCTTCTCCATCCGCGCCACGACATCCCCATTTTTCCCAGCCAGATTCTTCTGCTCGCTGCGATCCTTCTTGAGGTCATACAGCTCCCAGGGCCCCTTCTCGCCGATCGCCACCAGCTTCTCCGACCCCACCCGCAGCGCGCGATTTTTGTTGTGATGAAAGTACAAAAATTCTCGCTTCAAATCCACATCCCCGCCAAACACCGGCTTCAAGCTCTTCCCGGCAAAACGCGGCGCCTCCGCCGGCAGGCTCCCAGAGCTACCGCCCCCCGCCAGGTCCACCATCTCGGCACAATATCCACCAAATGACACGGCGTATGTCGCAGCTTGCCCTTCGCCGCAATCCCTGCCGGCCAATGCATAATCCACGGCGACGCAATCCCACCCTCATGCACCCACGACTTATGCAATCGAAACGGCGCATTCGCCGCACTCGACCACCCCGGCCCCAAACACAAATGCGATAACGCCGACCCCGGCCGCGCCTGCGGATCATGGCCCTCCCCGCGAATCATCTGCTCCGCGCTCGCCCCATTATCCGAAGCAAACAGAATCACCGTATTCTCATACTCCCCCATCGCCTTCAACTGCCCAATCACCCGGCCGATCTCCTGATCCATCCGGTCCACCATCGCCGCATGGATCGCCATCTTCGTCCTCTGAAACTCCTGCTGCGTCCGCGTCAAACTCTTCCACGGCACCGCCCGTGACACCTCACCCTCGCCCACCCTCTTCACCAACTCCTCCGTCTTCAAATTCCAATCCGGCCACACCCCTTCCTCAAGCGGTGCCAGATCACAGTTCACCAGCCCCATCCCCCTCATCCGCTCATGCCGCTTGGCCCGAGCCACATCCCACCCTTCCCCAAACCGGTCGTTGTACTTCGCAATGTCCTCTTCCAGCGCATGCAGCGGAAAGTGCGGCGAAGTAAACGGCAAATACAAGAAGAACGGTTCCTTCCCATGCCCCTTCAAAAACTCGATGCCATGCGTCGCAATCCCCGTCGTCGCATAAAACGGCTCCCCGCCCTTCACGGGCTTCTCATCCATCAAATTCCCCTTCTCCGTAAAGAAGCCAAACTGCGCCATCTGCGTATAGGAATGTTCAAACCCAGCCGCACTCACCGGCTTGAACTTCATGTGCCACTTCCCGGAGTGATAACTCCGGTACCCCAAATCCTTCAAGTGCTGCGGCGCGAATCGAACCCAATCCGGCGTCTTCCCCGGCGTCATCACATCGCTCGCCGTCTGCTGCGCATAATGTCCCGTCAGCAAGCAAGACCGCGAAGGCCCACACCGCGCCGTCGTATACCCTTGCGTAAATCGCAACCCACCCTTTGCCAACGCATCCAGATTCGGCGTATCGATATCGCCCCCACAACAGCCCGCATCGCTGTAGCCCATATCATCAGCCAGAATCACCACAAAATTCGGCTTCTTCTTCGCCACAGCCGGAGCCATCAGGCTCCCCAGAAAATGTCGTCGATTCATCGTTCTCATACTATGCCAACAATTCGCTGCCGTAAAATTAAAAGGCCGAATGCAACGCCGCTCCCTATTGCTCGCCCTCCTCGCTCAATCCACCCCGCCCCGCCAGATCAGCGGCATTTACCCCCACCTCGCCATGTTCAACTCGCAAAACGAATGTGGCACCGGTGCCGTCGTCCCCTTCGCCGGCAAGCTCTGGGTCGTCACTTACTCACCCCACCAACCCCAAGGCTCCGACGACAAGCTCTACGAAATCGACTCGCAACTCAACCAAACCATCCGGCCAGAATCCATCGGCGGCACCCCCGCCAATCGCATGCTCCACGCTGAATCGAACCAGCTCTTCATCGGCCCCTACATCATCAACACAAACGGCCAAGTCCGCGCCATCCCCTACACCAAAGCCTTCGGCCGCCCCACTGGCAACGCCCGCCACCTTACCAACCCGGCCAACAAAATCTACCTCGCCACCATGGAAGAAGGCTTCTACGAGATCGACGTTCACTCCCTCGCCGTCACCCAGCTCTACGAAGATGCCAACGCTCCGCAACTCCGCAAAGAAACCAAAGACGTCAGCGGCCCGCTCCTCCCCGGCTACCACGGCAAAGGCTTCTACTCCGGCCAGGGTCGCACCGTCTATTCCAACAACGGTGAGATCGGCGGCGGCAACCTGCCGCCCGACACTCCTGCCGGCTGTCTCGCCGAATGGGACGGCAAAAACTGGCACGTCGTCCGCCGCAACCAGTTCACCGAAGTCACCGGCCCCGGTGGCATCTCGGGCAATCCCCATGCAGCAACGGACCCCATCTGGGCCGTCGGCTGGGATCACCGCTCGCTCATCCTGATGCTGCTCGACAAAGGCACCTGGCACTCCTACCGTCTCCCCAAAGCCACCCACACCTACGACGGCGCACACGGCTGGAACACCGAATGGCCCCGCATCCGCGACATCGGCGAGCGTGACCTCCTCATGACCATGCACGGCATGTTCTGGCACTTCCCCAAAACTTTCTCCGCCGCCAACTCCGCCGGCATCTCCCCCCGCTCCACCTACCTCCGCGTCATCGGCGACTTCACCTCCTGGCAAGGCCGCGTCGTCCTCGGCTGCGACGACACCGCAGTCAACGAGTTCTTCAACACCCGCCTCGTCAAAGGCAAAATCGCCGGCCCCGGCCAATCCCAATCAAACCTCTGGTTCCTTCCTCCCGCCAGGCTCGACCAGCTCGGCACCCCTATCGGCCGCGGTGCCGTCTGGGTCAACGACAACATCGTTGCCAACCAACCCTCAGAGCCCTTCCTGTTCCATGGCTTCGATCACCGCATGCTCCACCTCACCCACCAATCCCCCACACCCCTCACCGTCGAACTCGAAATCGACAAATCCGGCAACAACCACTGGACTCCCCTGCGCTCCATCACCCTCCCTCCCAAGTCCACCACCCACACCCACTTCAAATCCTCCGAGCACGCCACCTGGATCCGCCTCAAGCCCAGCCAGGCCGCAACGAAAGCTACCGCCTACTTCCAGTACGCCAACAACGACCGTCGTCAGCCCGCCCCCGCGCGTCTCACCACTTCCACCCCCACCCTCATCTGGGCTCGCGGCGAAAAAAAAGGCACTCTGCTCGCCGCCACTCCCACCGCCCTCTACGAACTCGACGCCAATCTCAATCTGAAGCCTCTCCCCGACGCAGATCTCCTCAACTGGATGCAACAAAAACTGGCCCCACCCGTCGGCCTCACGCAGTCCGATAACGCTTCCGTCATCTACACCGATGAAGCCGGCAAGCGCTGGCGTCTCCCCAAGTCCACCACCATCGCCCAGCCCTCCCGCATCGCCCGCGAAGTCTCGACCGAGCGCGATCTCCTCCACCTCGACGGCACATTCTACGAACTCCCCTCCAACAACTGCGGCGGCATCGCCATGGTCCGCCCCGTTACCACTCACAAGCTACCCGTTCGCGACTTCTGCTCCTGGCGCGGCTTCACCGTCCTCGCCGGCCTCGAAAAACAAAAGCTTCTTGCTGGTGAGTTCATCACTTCCACCGACGGCAAGCTCCACCTCTGGCTCGGCGCCTCCGACGACCTCTGGCAATTCGGCAAGCCCGCCGGCACCGGCGGCCCCTGCCTCAACTCCCCCATCAAGGGCGACACGCCCAGCGACCCCTACCTAATGACAGGCTTCGACAACAAGCTACTCACCCTGGCCCAAGCCACCCCCGCGCCTCTCAACATCGAAGTCCAAATCGACCTCACCGGCTTCGGCCTCTGGGTCCCCTACAAGACCTTCGAAGTCCCGGCCCGCAAACCGATCTCCTCCAAATTCGAGACCGGTTTCCACGCCTACTGGTTCCGCGTCATCGCCGACCACGACGCCACCATCACCGCCCAACTCACTTACAGCTAGAACCGCCAATCCAAGCCAATATTCGGGAAAATCCCCAACTGCTCATTCACCAGTTGGTTATTCGTCCGGCGGTTCCACCCGAACCCGGCCACATTCCGCCGGTTCGTGACATTCTGCGCTCCAAAAAACAGCAGCAGCGGCTTGCCCCAAACCTTCAAATTACGATCCACCCTCACATCAAGGCGGAAGTAATCCGGTAGCCGCTGCGCATTCACCTGGTTCAAATCAAAAATCGGTCGCCGCTGCCGCGTACTCTCCGCCACGTTGAACGGCGTAAACGGCCGCCCCATCAAATAAGCCGCCCGCACGCTGAACTCCCACTTCGGGTTCAACCGATACCCGCCCACCGCGTTAAAGATATACGGATACTCAAAGCTCGCCGGACGCCGAATCCCATCAAGTCCGCCCTGCCGCGCCTGCTGCCGCGCAAAGTTCGCCTGTCCAAACCACTTCTCGCTGAACCGCTTCTCGACAAACACTTCAAATCCACGAACTCGCCCACGCCCAGCGCTCGTCAACGGGAACAGAATACTCGACACATCAAACGTATCGCCCACGTTCGCCAAACTTAACGTCGGGAACTGGCTCGACACCGGATAATCCTTATAGTCTTTCTGATACACCTCTACGGTCATCCGCACCGTCGGGCTCAAAGTCGCGTTAAACCCACCAACGAAGTGATCCGCCCGCCACGGCACCAGCCCGCGGTTCTGCGGAAACACTGCCAGGAACTGAAAGAACGGCTGCTGATAGTAAGTCCCATAGCTACCCCGCAAACTCATCCGGTCATTCAACCGGTAGCTCACGCCCGCCCTTGGGCTGAACCGCGTGCTGCCCAGATACTGATAGTTATCAAACCGCCCGCCCCATGTCACGTTCAACCGCTTGCCCACATTCCGCGTGTTTTGAAAGTAAGCCCCACTCTGATACGCATTAAACGAAGTCCGCACGTCGAACCGATTCACCCCCGGCACCACCGAAAACGGCGTATCCTCGCCCAGCGGCGAAGCCGTCTGGTAACTCAACCGGAAGATCTTATAGCTCCCCCCTAACTGCACCTTATCGAGCCCAGCCACATAAGCCGTCAAATCGTACTTAATCGTCGATTCCCCTTCGCTCGAATTCTCACTAAATACCGTCGGCGCCCCAGCAATCTGCTGCGCTGCACTCTGGCTCGCCGGCGGAATCCCCAGGCGAACTAAATCCTTCACCGTCGACCGGATCCGCGCCTCAGAATTCGTCACACCCAACAAACCCACGCCGCGCTCGCCAAACAAGCGCTGCCAGTTGAATCCCGTCGCCGCCCGCCAGCCGTTATACCGGATATCAAGGTTGTTAAGCTCCCCATTAGAGCTATCGTTCCCTTCCGCCGCGCCCAGTCGAATCCGATCGTTGCCGCTGAGATTCGCCACCCAAACCCGGTCCCGCGGGCTCAAATCATAAACGGCCTTCGCGTTATACGTGTAAGCCACCGGCACGCCGCCAAACCCGATGTTATCCGTGAACAAATCGAGAAAGCTGCGCCGCGCACTCACAATCCAACTACCCTTGCCCTTATTGATCGGCCCCTCCAGAATCGTGCCCGCCCCGGCAAACCCTAGCGTCGCCCGTCCGCGAAACTTCTCACGATCACCTTCACGCTGCGCAATCTGCAACACGCCGCTCGTGCGGTTGATAAACGGCGCCGGATACCCACCCGTCAAAAACGTCACATCCTGAATCAACGCCGCATCAAGCAAGCTCACCGTACCACCCGCCGATGCAAAGTTCGCAAACGCATTGATATTCGGGATCTCGATGTTATCGACGATGAACAAGTTCTCGAGCGGCGACCCGCCACGCACGATGATGTCGTTCCGGAAGTCATCGCTTCCGATCGCAATGCCCGGCAGCGTCTGGATGTATCGCGACACATCCTGCAACGCCCCCGCGCTCTTGAAGATCTCCCGCTGCCCCACCAGATAACCCGAGTTCTTCACTTCCTCCGGTGGCAGAAACACCGCATCACTCACCGTAATCGACTGTTCCACGCCGTCAATCTTCGGCAGCGTCACCACTAAACTCGATTCCACACCAGCCCGCGCCTCTACCTGCGTCGCCTTCAGCTGTACCTGGTTCGCCATCGTCACCACCAGCGTGTAGAGCCCCGACCTCACATCAACGATCCGAAACGTCCCGTCTTCCTTCGTCGTATCGCATCGGTTCACTTCCTGCGCACAAACCTTCAGCCCACTAGCCGCCGACAAATCCGCCTGCAGCACCCTTCCCGTAATCGTTGCAATGCCAGTAGTATCTTGCGCTGTAACAAGCGCAACCAAAATTAAGAACAGTGATAAAAACCGATTCACAACCTACCAGAGACTCTCCTAAACCTCAGCGATGTAAATTTTCTGAACGCGTGTTCAAGTTTTAGACCCAGTCGAAAACCGAGCCCATCCAACCAACCAGTGGACCTCCGTCACGAACCTCGCCACCACCGCAAGTTCGAACAGCAAAAAAAAACCCTCCTTGCCTCAGCCAACCAGCTCTTCGCGCTCGAGGGCTTCAACTCTGTTACGGTCCGTCGCATCGCCGAACAAACCGGTCTATCCCCGGGCACCTTCTACACCTACTTCCAGGACAAGACCGACGTCCTCAAGCATCTCTGCGAAGAGACCTTCGCCGGCCTCAACCAATCTCTCGACGAAGTGGAATCCTGCAACTTGTCTCCAGTCGACACCCTCGTCGAATCATCCCGCGCCTTCTGCCGCTTCGGTACAGCCAACCCCCACCACTTCAAAGTCTTCCTGATGGCCTCGAGCGATTTCGGCGACCTCCGCGCCGTTGAGTTCATCGGCGAAATGGGCATGGCCAGTTTCATGCGTCTCAACCGCATCCACGCAGCGGCGGGCTTCCCCAACCCCTCACCACTCGGCGGCATCCTCTGGTGGAACTCCCTCCAGGGCGTCATCGACTTCATCAACCTCCACGCCCACGCTCCCTGGTTTGACGCCGCTCAACTCATCGAAACAACCATCGCCACCCTCCTTAAGGGCAGCCAGCGCTAATTCGCACTCTGTCTTCTCGCTTCCCCTCCTCAATCCAGGCCCCATCGCACCTCGCAGCAAAATCTTATATGCTTTGCTAAGCTGTACAACCCAATCCAGAATTCCCAGGTTGGTATTCGAGGAGTTTAAGAGCATGCGATTGCACTCTTTGTTGCTTTTGGTGGCCATGTCGCCCCTTGCCCTTGCACAGACCATCACAGGCACCATTACCGGAGTCGTAACCGACTCAAGTGGCGCCGTAATTCCCGACGCGGATGTCACCGCACTCAACCTGGAGACCAGTGTCCGCGCCACGGCCAAAACCGATACCAGCGGAAACTATTTGATGTCCAACCTTCCGCGCGGCTCCTACCGCGTCGAAGTCAGCGCCTCTGGATTCCGTCGCTTTGTCCAGGCTGGCATCACCCTGCAGATCCAGCAGACCGCACGCGTCGACATCCGTCTCACCGTCGGCGAGGTCTCCGAATCGATTCAAGTCACCGCAGACGCCGCCAGAATTGAGACAGAAAACGCCACCCTGGCCAAAGTCGTCGACAACCGCTCGATCGTCAATCTTCCACTCAACACGCGAAACGTCTACTCGCTCGTCTTCCTCACGCCAGGCGTCACTGGCTCAGTGGGCAACAATTACGGCGACATGCGCTACTCAGTCAACGGGGCCAGGCAACGCACCATGGACACGCTGATCGATGGCGTTTCCGCGGCGCACCCAACAGTGAATGGATTTGCCGGCATCAGCGTCTTCCCATCCGTCGACGCCATCGAAGAATTCAAACTCCTCGGCGCAACCTACCCCGCCGAATTCGGCCGCAGCTTGGGCAGCGTATTAAACATCGTCTTCAAGTCCGGAACCAACAAATGGCATGGTTCGGCCTACGAGTTCTTGCGCAATTCCAGGCTGGATGCAAACAACTTCTTCGACAATTCCCGCAGTCGCCAGTTAGGCAGCTTCAAGCGCTCTCAGTTCGGCGGTGTCTTCAACGGCCCCATCGTCAAGGACAAAGCATTCTTCATGGTTTCCTTCGAAGCGCTTCGGCAGCGAAATTTCGCAACCACCGTCTTCAGCGTCCCCACACAGTTAGAGCGCTCCGGGAACTTCACCGAAACACGCGCGGCATCCGGTGCACTCATCCAGATTTTCGATCCGTTCACCACTCGCCCCAATCCCGCCGGAGCTGGCTTTATCAGAACGCAGTTCCCAGGCAACGTCATTCCTGCCAGCCGGATCAATCGTGTCGCCACGAATGTAAGTCGCTTCTATCCCTTGCCCAACACGCCGCCGACCGGAGTGACCAATCAAAACAACTTCGCCAATTCCGGATCCGCTCTCACCGACGTCACCCAGTCCGACTATCGCTTCGACTACAACATCTCCCCGACGCAGAGAATTTTTGCTCGCTATTCGACCCGCTTGACCGGTGATGGGCCCGCCGTCTTCTTTCCCAAAGAGCTCACAATTGCCGAGGGCCGCATCGTCCAAGAAGATCACGTTCACGGCGGAGTCGTGGACTATACCAACACCCTCAGCAGCGGCACAGTTTTCAATGCCCGCGTCGGCGTCGCCAGAACACTCTACGTCTTCAACAACCAGGGCCTCGGCTTCGTGCCTTCCTCTTTGGGCCTGCCCACCTACATCGATACAGCGGTAGACCGTGTCATGTTCCCTTCCTTCGGCGTCACTGGCTACCGTAGCCTCGGTGGCGGCGACCACAGAAACAACGGCTTCATGAGCTACACCGCCGTGGCAAGTCTCAGCAAGATCGTCGGCAAGCACTCCCTCAAATTCGGCACGGATCTCCGCATGATGCGCGTCAACACTTTTGAGGCCCGTTCGGCCGGCAGCTTCAGCTTCGGCAACGGCCAGACCCAGGGCCCCGATCCAAACCGCGCAACGGCCACCGCGGGCAATGGCTACGCTTCCCTGCTGGTCGGCTTCGGCAGCGGTGGATCTTTGATCCAGAACTTTAAGAACGTCGCCACCCAAAGCTTCTATCTCGCGGGACACTTCCAGGACGATTGGCGCCTCACGCGGAACCTCAGTCTGAATCTTGGCCTCCGCTGGGACGTCGATACCCCACGAACGGAACGCTATGACCGCACCAACTACTTTGATCCCAACGCGCCGCTCACTGCCTCATCCGCGCTTCCCGGCATCACCGGCGGACTCATCTTCGTCGGTACTGGTGGCATCCCTCGAACTCAGTTCGGCCCTGATCTCAACAACTGGGCACCCAGAATTGGCCTCAGTTGGCAGATGTTGCCCAAGACCGTCCTTCGCATGGGCTACGCCCACATCTACGGGCCCTCACAGCAGGCCGCCGCGGGCACAATCGGAACCATGGGCTTCAGCTCTTCCTCAACTTGGGTCAATTCTCTGGACGGCATCACTCCAAACCACTTGATCAACGACCCATTCCCCAATGGCCTCACCCCGATGCTGGGCGCAGGGCTCGGAACAATGACTCAGTTCGGCAACCAGATCCAGGCCACCACCAGGGATATCGTGAGTCCACGCACGCAACAAATGAATGTCAACATCCAGCGCTCCCTGCCCTTCGATTCAGTCCTCGAAGTTGCCTACGTGATGACTCGAGGCTTCCAGCTCCATCGCAATGCCGAAGGTGGTTTGAGCCTGAATCAGTTGGATCCCGTTCACTTGTCGCTCGGCGCCGCGCTCAATCAGTCGGTCCCCAATCCGTTCTTCGGCAAATTCTCAGGCGGCATTCTCTCCCAGTCAACGGTTCGCCGGGCGCAGTTGCTCCGTCCCTATCCCCAGTTTGATGGCGTGATCCCGATCTACTCGGTGGGCGCCAGCAATTCCTACAATTCGCTTCAAGTAACACTCACCAAAAATCTGTCACGAGGTCTCCAGTTCAATGCTGCTTACACTTGGGCCAAGAACCTCGATCAAGGCATGAGCCACCAGAACAGCTACGACATTCGCAGCTCCCGCGCGTTGGCGGATATCGATGTTCTAAGCCGCCTTGTGGTTGGCTATGTTTACGATGTCCCAATCGGCCGGGGGCACCGCCTCGGCAGCGATTGGCCCAAATGGATGGACCTCGCTTTCGGCCGTTGGCAGCTCAATGGCATCACGACGCTTTCCACCGGCACGCCCCTCAACGTTTCGGCCTCCAATACTGCCGGCATCTTCAACATCACAACGTTGGCCGCAACCAATGGTGGTGAGCCTGGCCTCAAAGGGCCTGTCCAGGAACGCCTAACCCGTTTCTTCGACACCTCGGTTTTCTCCCAGCCCGACCCATTTCGATTTGGGTCCGTCAGCCCCCGCATCTCTGGGCTGAGAAACGACGGCACCTTCAACTGGGACATCTCCGGATTTAAGAACTTCCTGCTCACAGAGCGGTTAAAGCTCCAGTTCCGCGCCGAGTTCCTGAACAGCTTCAACACCCCAAGGTTTGGTTCCCCCAACACCGGCGTGACCTCAGCAACCTTCGGCGTCATCACAACCCAGGCGAACGCGCCCCGGCAAATCCAGTTCGGTCTTAAGCTCTTGTTTTGATGCCGCTCGCCGAACGATCCGCGCGCGGCAACCGGGCAGCGCAAAACACATCTCTCGAAAGCCTACATGAAGAGTTGTGTCGCTTGGCTGCTCCCGATATTTTTCGTGTTCGCCTGATTCCGGAATTTTAGAGATCCATCTCTGGTGTCTTCGCCGCGGGCGAGGGGAGCGTCGTCATCCAATTGGTGCACCACTTCTTCGGTGGCCTCTAGTTGGTTAGTAAACCCTCCGATCCAGATCAAGTAGACGAACAAGATGAGCCCAATTGCAAAGGATAAGATCCACTGCTCCCTTTTCATTTGAATTCAATACGCCAAAGGAAGAGCTTTAAGGCGTCAAGTTCCGCGAGAAGATTTACCAGTGGGTGGCGGAGTTGCAAGACGATCTCGATGACTATCTGGCCTTCTACAATTGCCAGCGTCCTCTTCATCGATACCGAACTCAGGGCCGCACTCCCTACCAGGCATTCCTCGATGGGAAACTCGCCCAGGCGCAAACTATGGCAGCATGAAGCAACCACTTCTTCGCTCGAGGCCCGCAATCCTAGTTATCGGGAGATTATCCGCTAAATACATCTCACTTAATTTGGACAACGCCTCCAAATCATCGCGCAATGTCTCCCCTGCCACCTGTTAGCCTGACGTCCTTGGAAAACTACATTCCCAATTGCAACGAGGACGCGCTGCCGTCCGAATCCCAGGCTGCTGATAGCCAGCCCAAACGTACCAAGACCATGACCGCAGTCGCCCTTGCTGCCAATCGCGCTAATGCACTAAAGTCCACTGGACCCCGCACCGAAAAAGGCAAACTGAAGGCCGCTTCGAACTCTCTCAAGCATGGCCTCTACTCCCTGAAGAACTTCGAAAACTTCGTGGCCGACTATGACGACGCCCTCGCCATCTCCACGAACTTCATCGAATAATTCAACCCTGTCACCCCGTCCGAGGTCGCCCTCGTCCATCAGCTCATCCACATGCAGCTCCGCTTCATGCAGATGGAATACCTCTACGGCCAGGCCATGCGCTTCCGCGTCGAAGACATTCTGAACAAACCCATCGCCCTCTTGCCCGCCATCCTCCGCGAGCTCGATCGGCTACCCACCAAAATCTAGCGTACTCTCAAATTGCTCCGCTCTGAGATCGCCCAGTGCGAAGCCTTCATCGGCAACGACGAAAATGTCGAAATCGAACCCATCGCCGATGCCGAGCCCCTGCCACCCAGGCCGGAACCGCAATACTACGACACCGCCGCCACCGCCAAAGGTGACGTCGCCGTCGACAAACTACCCCAACCACCGCAACCCGCACAAACGAATCTATCCCCGGCCGTCGCACTGGCCAAGGAAATTATCGCCGACTTCGTCGACAAGATGAACGCCAAACACGGCACGCCCCCGCAGCCGCCTGACCTCCCACTTTTATGTCGCGCAACCGTCGGCCGAGCACTATTTCGTGAATATGAACCACCGGGTTTGCTTGAGGCTCCAAATCCTGAGAAGGGGAAGCGATGAGCTCACGCACCTCCAAGTCGAGAAACTCTGTTTGACAGTGCCCACCCGCGCAGCCAATCTCTACCGCTCACCAGATTTTTTCACCATTGCGGCGATGATCGCATCGGATAGGCCTGCGCGCTTCAACTCGATCATCGCCAGCGTATCCAAAGCGTACTCGCCTGGGGCAGCGTTGATCCGGGCGATAATGATCTCGTCGGAGAAACCAGCCTTTTTCAAATCAAGTACATCTGCGTTCTTCATTGCCGAAGGACTGGTCCCCGCGGGTCGTGTGGGCGATGTTTTCAAAGAGAACTCGACGTCGGTGAATACCTCGTAAACTGCCCCTTTGTTGAAAACGGTTTCTTTGCCCTTTCGCAACAATACAAACGGTGCCGCCGGCCAGAACAGAACTGCAACGCCAGCTGTGACGACACCGGTGCTAGTCGCTTTGCTTCCGCCTTCCTTCTTTACAACCGAGTAACGTAAGGGTATCCGACCGTTGGGTACAAGGATTTTGTCAATCGAGAAATCGAGTTTTCCGGTTCGGCCCATTCGCCTCTTGGGTACCGCTTGTACGACTGTACCGATGACGACTGTGTCTCTGGGTATAACGACCACATCGCCCACCTTCACGTCGTCTGACACCGACAACTGGATGGGCTGCCCCTCCTCGGCGGTGGCAGATGAGAGGGACTGCTCGAGCCGCACACGCACCTTCGTAGCTTCTGGGATTACCTGCGCACCGGCGCAGCCTGTCAACAACAGGCAGGCCAGCACTGCTCGGCAATACCAAATCTCAACAAGCCGTCGCTTTCGTCCAATCTTCAAAATTGTGCAATTCACGCCAGTGTCCTCTCGGTGAGAAAAAATGCTCATCATCCTTACGGTTTCAGTCTCAAAAGCAAACACTAAATTGATGGATCTCATGTGGCAGCTGCCCGTGTCAATACTTGGGTGTAATTTTTTCGCCGCGAGTAGCGGATGGGTTTAAAATGACAAGATCTGAGCGGAGGATAGGGCAAAGCTGGAAAACGAGTGCGCCGGGATAAACCGGCATGTTGTCGGAGATGAAAGAGCCCTACGGGAAAGGAGTAGCGACTCTATTCCGACCTTGAGTCTTGCGGCTCTGGTGCAAATCCCGGGTCGAGCCAGATTCGGTAACGGCCGATGTTTCGTATCGAACTCGACTGCTATCACGCTGCCAACGCGGCCGACCAGATCTCCGGCATTGTCGCCCCTGGACCGCCTAGTTTGCCAAATTTAAATTGCCCTTTCTTGATCTTCTTCGCCAGCTCGATACCGCTGATCACAATGGTCGCCGACTCAAAACTCTTGAGTCCCAGCATCGGCCGCAATCGCTGCTTGATCCTGCGATGATCTTGCTCGATCAAATTGTTCAAGTACTTGCTGCTGCGAACTACCAGTTCCTCCGGCAACTCGCCGGTTTTCTTCAGATCAGCTACCGTGCGATGGGAGGCCGCGTACGCGTCTAGCGTCACCTTGGCCGGCACCCGTCGCCCCTTCATCGCTTTGCGTAGAAACGCCTTGGCCACATTGACATCCCAGTGTCGGCTCAAATAGAAGTCTACCGTCTTGCCCGCTTTGTCAACCGCTCGGTAAAGGTACATCCATTCACCGCGTACCTTCACGTAGGTCTCATCCATCCGCCACGAGTCACCCACCGAGCGGGCGTACCGCTTCCAGCGCTTCTCGAACTCCGGCATGTAATGCTGCACCCAGCGCAGAATCGTCGTGTGCGCAAGCTTGATGCCCCGTTCGCTCATCATGCTGACCAAATCCCGGTAGCTCAACTTGAAGCTCAGGTACCACCGCACGCACAACACCACAATCTCCGCGTCGAAATGGCGGCCAGCGAACAGCTCTTCAACCGGAACAAAGGAGGGTATTGCGGCATTCTCTCTCATCTCGGCAGGTTTGCACCAGAGCCCAGCCATGGCAACCAAGAAAACAGGCAAACGCGGCAACTCTGAAGGGTCAATCCGCCTGCGTGAAGACGGCAGATGGGAAGCTCGATTACGCTACCGCGATGCCAACGGCATCAGCCGCCGGAAGTCATTCTTCGGCCAGACGCAACGGGAAGTGATTACGAAACCTGCCGAAGCCCGCCAGCAACAGACGAAGGGCATTCAGCCGACAGACGACCGCCTCACCTTCGGCAAGTACCTTGCCGGATGGCTTGAGAACGTGGCGGCACCGGCGCTAAAGCCATCGACTCTCGCCAGCTACGAGTTCCTTTGCCGGAAGCACATCGTCCCAAGCCTCGGCCATCTGCCAATGAGCAAGATCGACCCGCAAACTCTCAGACGGTTTCTCGCGTCGAAGGTCGATTCCGGGCTTAGCGGTCGAAGCGCTCAATACATCCACGCCATCGTCCGCAAGAGCCTATCCGATGCCCTCAGGGATGGCCTTGTGGTCCGCAACGTGGCAAGCCTTGTAAGAGCCCCACGGGTGCAAGCCAAGCCAGTTGACCCCCTCACCCCCGATCAAGTCCGCCTCATGCTCACAGCGATCCAAGGGGATCGCCTTGAAGCTCTATTCACCGTTGCCGTCGCCCTCGGCCTCAGGCAAGGCGAGTGCTTTGCCCTCCAGTGGTGTGATATCGACTTCGAAACGCGCGTTCTGCATGTCAGACACGGCCTCACCCGGTCGAAGGGCAGGGTAATTCTCGACACCCCTAAGACGAAGAAAGCGGTCCGCGCGGTAAGCCTACCCGCCGTTGCCGCCGCCGCCCTTCAGGCGCATCGGCACCGTCAGGAACTGGAGAGAGAGTTTGCCGGTTCGCGTTGGGTCCCTGCAATGGCCGAAAAGAACGGTAAACTCATCGAACTGGATCTAGTGTTTCGAAGCAGCACCGGCACGCCGCTTGATAGCCGCAACGTCACACAGCGATTCCAAGCCATCCTCAAGGGTTGCGGTCTACCCAGGCATAGGTTTCATGATTTGCGGCACAGCGCCGCCACGCTGCTACTGGTCCAAGGGGTCCACCCTCGGGCCATCCAGCAGATTTTGGGTTGGGATCAAGGCGTGATGTTGGAGCGTTATACCCATCTGGTGGATGAGATCAGAATGGACGCAGCAAACAAAATGGATGCCATCCTGAAGCCAGTGGGGGTCAAGTTGGGGGTCAAAAACGAAAAACCCGCCGGTAGCGGGTCTGTAAGTCATTGATGTTAATGGTGAACGCGGAAGGAATCGAACCTTCAACCTATTGATTAAGAGTCCTATCCTCTGTTGCTTGAGTTTTTCTGAGTTGCTTAGAGCTTGTCGAAATCACCAATAAAAACAGGCTCACCGTGATTCACCCAAACTCAGCGATGCTCACCGCTAGTGTTGTGTTTGGCTGATTTGGCACACTGCTGGCACACAACAATGTGTTACTTACTAGGCCCTGCCGGGGGAAGTATTCAGCTGGCTTATTACAGCATGCATAGAGATGTTTCCATTATCCGAATCAATCGACTCGATAAAAACAAAGCATTGGGTTTGAAATAAGGCAGTTGCTTGGATTTGGGCAATTCGACGGACTATAATCGAGCATCGGCCCTGTGCCGAGGTTTGTCTATGGTTGGGTTTCCGAACCCGGGTTCTGAGTCTCCGTTGACTCGCCGTCCGCTCAACAGCCAGCATCCTATCTACTCAATCGAGGGAATGAATGTCGAACGAATTGCGTAATTTTTTATCGCTCTCCTATGGGGAGTTAGAAGACCTCAATCTGATGGCCAAAGAGCAGCGCAAGAATCGCGTCTCGCCTGATGTGATCCAGGAGGAGCGTCTCAAGTATCTGACCGACGAGAAGCGCATCAAAGCCGTTACCGTCTTGTTTAGCGACCTGGAAGGCCGCCTGCACATGCTCGACTATGACAAGAAGTTCTTGATCAATAGCTGGGACAACCTGACTTTCGATGGTTCTTCGATCCGTGGTTTTACTGCCCAGCGCGAAAGCGATCTGCGCCTGGCGATGGACTGGAGCGCATTTTATTGGGGTCCGGCCGATATCTTCGGTTCTGGCAAGGTGCTTTTGTTCAGCGAAGTGATCGATAAGGACGGTTCGCCCTATGGAGCCGATATCCGTGGCGTGTTGAAGCAGTATGCCAAGGGCCAGTTCCAGAAGAATGGCTACACGCTGAACGCGGCGAACGAAATTGAAGGGTTCCTGTTTGAAGGTACCGACGCGGAGCGCAAGTTCCACGAGACGGGCAGCTTTAAGTATGTGAACACGGGCGGTTATTATCACTCGCTGCCTGGAGATCCACTGCGGACTTTTATCGACACCTGCGCCGAAGTGCAGCGTGCGATGGGCTTCCAGAACGAGAAGGATCACCCGGAAGTTGCGCCGTCACAGTTTGAGATCAACTACATGTACGGCGACGTGGTGGCGGCGGCGGATCAGATTCAGATCTACAAGCTGATCGCGCGTCAGGTGGCGACGAAGATGGGGCTGACGGCGAGCTTCTTGCCGAAGCCGGTTGTGGGCGTGAACGGAAACGGCATGCACACGAACGTGTCGATTACCAAGGGCGGAAAGAACATCTTCTACGACGTCAAAGGCGAAGAGAAGATGAGCAAGACCGCGTGGCAGTTTATCGACCGCATTCTGACGCATGGCAACGACATTTGCCTGCCGCTCAATGCGAGCGTGAATGCGTATCGGCGTCTTGACCCGCACTTCGAAGCTCCGAACCAGATCAAGGCTTCGGCGACGGATCGCGGCTCGATGGTGCGCATCCCGATCGGCAACGAGAAGAGCGCACGCGTTGAAGTTCGCTCGGTGGGCCCGGACGCTAACCCGTACATGGTGCTTTACACCGTGTTCAAGACCGGTCTTGACGGCGAGATCGCCAAGGTGAAGAACCTGCGTCAGGCGGACCGCTATCTGCCGGACAACATCTACACGGCGATCGAGAACTTCCGTGCAGCAAGCTGGACGACGGAGCTGTTCGGAGCGGATGTGAAGGGCCGGTTCGCCGACCTGAAGCAGGCTTCGGCGGATCGTTGCCCGAGGTTGCTGGGCACGGTTGTGAAGGCGCCGGAAGTGCAGTATCACCACGAGGTCTACAACCAATACTTGTGGAACCAGTTCTAAACTGGATTCGTGAAAAGGCCCCGGCTTACGCCGGGGCCTTTTTTGTTTTCGGTTGGTTGGTGACTAGAGGGCGCTGGCGCCGCGGTCGCCATTGCGGATGCGGATGGCTTCCGCGACATCGTAGACGAAGATCTTACCGTCGCCGATCTTGCCAGTGCGGGCGGCTTTGATGATGGCATCGAGGACTTCGTCGAGGCGCTCGGCGGGGATGACGACTTCGATCTTGATCTTAGCGAGCAGGTCGACCTTGTACTCTTGGCCGCGGTAGACCTCGGTGTGGCCCTTTTGGCGGCCATGGCCGCGGACTTCGGTGATCGTCATGCCGTCGACGCCAATGCTCTTGAGGGCCTCCTTCACTTCTTCGAGCTTGAAGGGTTGGATGACTGCTTCGAGTTTTTTCATGATGTGCTTCCTGTCTATTTTCAGCCTTCCAGCGAGTAGCCTTCTTCA